>AMCI01000441.1_pt1 | contig 46771 bp, 34 predicted proteins | sample 419838 | NCBI WGS metagenome assembly AMCI01 (sample SAMN01090643, study PRJNA158313) | gut metagenome
GGCACAGGAATTTGATCGTATGATGCAGATTCCGGGGGCTACAGCCATTATGGTGCAGCCGATGCTGAAAGGTATCGAACTCTTTATAGGTGCTAAATATGAGCCGAATTTCGGCCATGTGGTGCTTTGTGGTTTGGGGGGTATATTCGTGGAAGTGCTGAAGGATGTTGCTTCTGGTCTGGCTCCGCTTTCGCATGGCGAGGCCGCTTCGATGATTCGGTCGTTGCGTGCTTACCCAATTATTCAAGGTACACGTGGACAGAAGGGAGTGGATGAAGCTAAGTTTGCAGATATCATTGTCAGGCTGTCTGCTTTGTTGCGGCATGCCATTGAGATAAAGGAAATGGATATCAATCCGCTGTTGGCCACAGATAAGGCGGTGGTGGCAGTTGATGTCCGTATCCGTATTGAAAAATAATCGTTTGTTATAGGGCTAATAAGGGAAATTTGCCACACGATGGATAGGTCTGGGGCCATCGTGTGGCATTTCTTGTTTCTTTCTTTACCCGGCCCAGTTTCCCCTGTCGAGGTTCCGGTAGCTGATGGCTTCAGCAAGGTGATAGGAGCGTATCTCTTCACAGCCTTCCAAGTCGGCAATGGTGCGGGCCACTTTCAGTATGCGGTCGTAGGCGCGGGCCGAGAGGTTGAGGCGTTCCATGGCATTTTTCAGCAACGCCAGTCCCTGTGTGTCGGGGCGGGCGTAGCGGTTCAGCAATCGGCTGCTCATTTGGGCATTGCAATGAATGTTGTTTTCATTGGCATATCGCCGTTCCTGTATTTTCCGGGCGCTGATAACTCTTTCCCGGATCGAGGCACTTGATTCGCCAGGTTGTGTATCCGAGATTTTTTCGAAAGGGACGGGCACTATTTCGCACTGGATGTCTATCCGGTCGAGCAGGGGGCCTGAAATTTTGTTGAGGTACTTCTGCACTTGTCCCGGACTGCATACGCAGGCTTTTGTAGGGTGATTGTAGTAACCGCATGGACACGGGTTCATCGAAGCTACCAGCGTAAAGCTAGCGGGATAGTCGATGCTGCTTTTGATGCGGGAGATGGTGATTTTGCGGTCTTCCAAGGGTTGACGGAGTACTTCCAGAACGGATCTGTTGAATTCAGGGAGTTCGTCTAGAAAAAGAATTCCGTTGTGGGCCAGACTGATTTCGCCCGGTTGGGGATAATTACCGCCTCCTACCATGGCTACTTGAGATATCGTGTGGTGCGGAGAGCGGAAAGGACGCTGGCTGATGAGGGAGGCGTCTTTCCCCAGTTTGCCGGCTACGGAGTGTATCTTGGTGGTTTCCAGACTTTCTTTGAGGGAAAGGGGAGGAAGGATGGAGGGAAGTCGTTTGGCCATCATGGATTTACCGCTTCCCGGTGCTCCAATCATCAGGATGTTGTGTCCGCCGGCAGCGGCTACTTCCAAGGCTCTTTTCACACTTTCTTGTCCTTTGACGTCGGCGAAGTCGTATTCATACTTGTTTTGTTGGGCATAGAATTCTTCCCGGGTATTGACTATGGTAGGTTCGAGCGTGCGTTGGTTGTTGAAAAACTCAATGACTTCTTTGATGTTGCTTACGCCATACACTGTCAATTTGTTGACAACAGCTGCTTCCCGGGCATTCTGCTGCGGGACAATCAGCCCTTCGAATCCGTCTTCCCGGGCTTTGATGGCAATGGGCAGTGCGCCTTTGATGGGTTGTATGGTGCCGTCCAAACTGAGTTCTCCCATGAGCAGATAACGGGAGAATTTCTCGGATGAGATGCTTTCACTGGCTCCCAGCAGACCGATGGCCAGTGGTAAATCATAGGCTGAGCCTTCTTTGCGTATGTCTGCCGGTGCCATGTTGACTACGATGTTGCTGGTAGGCATCTTGTAGCCGTTGACCTGCAGAGCCGATATAATGCGCTGGTGGCTTTCCTTTACTGCGGAATCCGGTAGTCCGACAAGATAAAACATACAGCCTCGGGTGCTGTTTACTTCGATGGTGATGAGTGTCGCGTCAATACCTTGCACGGCTGCTCCGTAAACTTTGATTAACACGTTTGATGAAGGATTATCTTCTGTTTATTTATTCTTTTTCTCTTTCTCTTCCGATTCGGTCACCGCTTTTTTGACTTCCTCCTCCAGGGCTTCTCCCTGGAGATCTTTCGCCCGTATTTTGCCGTTGGGGGATAGAAGGATCGTATGCGGTAGCTGCTTCACGGCATATTGTCGGGCTACTTCCGAATGGAATCCGTCACAATCACACACTTGTTCCCAGCTGAGTGTATCGCGTTGGACTGCCTTGAGCCATTCCTCTTTGTCTATGTCGAGCGAGATACTCAGCATTGCCAGGTGCTTGTTTTTTTTGTATTGTTTGTAGAGCCTCTTCAGTTCTTGGTTCGTGCGTGCATTCGTTGCGCTGTCTGCCCAGGAAGCCCAGAAATGAATCAGTAGGTTTTTCTGCTTCAGTTCATCCGATGAGCGGGTAATTCGTTTCCCTTCGGCATTCGGCAGGTTGAAGTAGGGAGCATATTTACCTAAAATTGTCTTTTCGCACTGCTTGATTTCTTCCGATAAGTTTTCTATGTATTTTTTATCTAGCAGGATACCTGTCATGTTTTCGATGAGTTTTTCTATTTTTTTGAAATCGGGCTGCTCTTTCTGTACGAAATAGGCATCGAGCAGGTACAGGCTGACGAAGGATGACGGATGGGTGAGGATGAACTGTTCGGCCATTTGTGCCTTCCGGCTTTCAGAAGGATTCTTCAGGGTGTCCAGTTGTTGGCAGAAAAGGGTGTATTCTTTATTGTAACTGTTGCCGTTGATGGTCAGTACGGGAGACTGGTTGAGATTTCCTTTGATTTTTATTTTGTTTCCCTTATCTAGAAACAGGGGATATTCTGTTTCCTTGTTGAGCAGAAGGAAAGCAGGGGTGATGGTGTCTACCGTTGTGGTAAAGGCAAACCGGCCGTCGTCTGCCACAAGGGTATCAATCCGGTCGCGCAATTCGTCCATGCCATATAGGTAGAGCGTATCCGAATGCAGTCCGTCAATATCTCCACTGATACTTACTTCGTTTTGGACCGACTGGCTACATGCAAGCAGGCAACAGGCGGTGAGCATATACATGATTCCTTTTTTCATCGTTGTGCATTTTCTATGCTGCGAAAATACTGCTTTTACTGATAAAAAAAAAGAATTGCCCGTCATTTATCATGACGGGCAATTCCAGGTATATTAAATAGAGTGTACTTTCTCTTATTTAACGATGTCCATGAAATCTGCGTTAGTGAAGTATTTTGCAAATTCCAAATCAGCAGCTGCTTTCTTAGCTAAAGAAGCATCTTTCGCAATAGCGCTCTTCAAGCTGCTTGTTACCATAGAAGCGTTGTTTGTTCTAGCACCCAAAACAGCCATCAAGTAGTCTGTGAAAGCATCCGGTCTTTCTACGTTAGCCAATGTGTTCTTAGCCTTGTTGTAGTCCTTAGCCAAGATTTGTGCCAATGCAGCGCTGTTAGTCTTAGCATCACCGAAGGAGTTGACTGCTCTTTCGTATTGACCTTGAGCAATGTACAGGTTACCCATTGATTCGCCCAATTCTTTTGTACCGGCAGCTTTACCGAAGTATGCTTCAGCAGCAGCTTTGTCACCCTTGATTAAAGAAACCAAACCTAAGTTCATGTTCACTTCCGGAGTAGCGTTGATGCTTTCTGCTTTCTTCAAGTAAGATTCAGCCTTGTCCACCTCACCAGCTTGGTAAGCCAATTTACCCAGGTTGTTGTATGCACGGTAATCGCTCGGGAATTGTTTTGTTGCTTGCGTATAGATTGCTTCTTTCTTAGCAGGATCGTCAGTCAGAGTAGCAGCATAAAGCAACTCTTCGATGTTCAGTTCTGCCGGTTTAGAAGAAGCCAGTTCAGCGATTTCTTCGTCAGACTTACCGATGATTTCATAGTTCAAAGTCAGGCGAGAACGACGCAACTGAGGCAGAATTTCGTCAGCCAATGTTTTGTATACAGAAGAGATGTTCTTGATTTCCTGTTCTCTCTGTGCAGGATCTTGGTACATAGACAATACGCGAAGAATCAACTCTTTGTCTTGGATGTTTGATTTAGAAACCAGTTCTTGGAAACCTTCCCAGTCTTGAGCTGTATACTTAGCATCTACAGCAACGTCAATCTTAGATTTCTTCAGGTTCTTGTTCAACATCTTCTGAGTGTTTGATTCACGGTTTTCAGCCAATGTAGTGTTCAGTTCTTCACCACCATCAGGAGAAGCGTAAGCCATTACTTCGATGTTGTTGATCTTCTTGTTTTCTGCTGCATTTACGTTTGCTACTTCTTCGTTGAAAGCTTTACCTACTTTCAGCTCGCTTGAACGGATGTTAGCCTGTTGGATCAAGAACATGATGTTAGCATCGTGTTTCTCTTTGATAATACGTTGGAAAGCATCTTCGCCCAAAGCCGGATTTGCATTACCCAATGTGTTGTTTACCAATTCAGAAGTTGAGATGACTCCGTCTGCTACTTTTACTGCAGGAATCGTAATCTCTTTCTTTCCGAGTGTTGCTTTGAATTCCAGCCATAATTCAGATTTAGCCATTTCAGGAACATAGTCGAAAGAAGTTCTCATGGTGTAGTTACCACCTACTTTATATGAGATAGTCTGATTGTTTCCTTCTACTTTTTCACCTTGGAATGTAGCTGATTGGCCTTTTGCTTCACCACCTTCCCATCTCAAAACCGGAGTTACTTCTACTACCGCTTTTTTCTTGAAATACTTTTCAGGGAACTTACCATTGATAGTAGCAGGAACTTTACCACCTACTGCTTCCAATACTTGCGGAGTTACAGTGAAGTAGTCTGCTGACAAAGGACCCATTTTCTTGCACGCAGAGAACAGTGCAACAACAATTGCCATGAGTAAAGGCAAGTACAACTTCTTAGTCATTTTAGGTATAATTTTAATGTTTGTAATTGAAATATCATTTATTCACAAACCTTTATCTATGATAAATAGAAAAAGTATGGCAAATATATTAATTCTTCATACAATTAAGCAGGTTATTACTCGATTTTATCATATTTTAATAAAATAATCGCTCTTTCTCTTTCCTATACTTCTTGTTTCGGGGATGGTGCTCAAGGATTTCAGCCCGCAGCCGACTGCGGTCGATGTGGGTGTAGATTTCGGTTGTGGAGATGCTTTCGTGTCCCAGCATGCATTGGATGGCTCGCAGATTGGCTCCGCCTTCCAGCAGGTGAGTGGCAAAGGAGTGGCGGAAGGTGTGCGGGCTGATATTTTTGGTGATGCCGGCTTTTTCGGCCAGTTCTTTTATCAGGTGAAAGATCATGATCCGGGAGAGCCCTTTTCCTCTGCGGTGGCTCACGAACACAAAGTCTTCGTACTCTTTTTTTATTTCAATTTGGTTGCGGTCGAGAAAATAGAGTTTGATTTCATGGATAGCACGCTGGGAGATGGGGACAAGGCGTTGTTTGTTGCCTTTGCCTTCCACCTTGATGAACCCTTCGTTGAAGTAGAGGTCGGAGATTTTCAGAGAGGTAAGCTCTGACACTCGCAAACCACAGCTATAGAGTGTCTCCAGAATAGCTCTGTTGCGTTGTCCCTCCGCTTTGCTGAGGTCTACGGATGCTATGATGCGGTCTATCTCTTCGATGGTAAGTACTTCCGGAATTTTGAAGCCTATTTTCGGGCTTTCCAGTAATTCGCTGGGATCGCTTTCCCGGTAATTTGCTATCACCAGAAAGCGGAAGAACGATTTGATGCCCGACAGGATGCGTGCCTGTGAACGGGGATGGATGCCGATGTCGTGTAAACCGGCTGAAAAGCGTTGCAAGTCGCTCAGACACACTTCCAGCGGGTCGATGTGTTCCGATTGTAGAAAAGTGAGCAGTTTGCTCAAATCGGTGAAATAAGCTTCTTGTGTATGGGGAGATAACGACTTTTCGAGTTTCAGGTATTGCCCGTATTTCTTTAATATAACATTCTGTAACTCCTTCTTCCTGTTTTTTTCGTTGATTTCCATTCTTTTTTTCTACCTTTGCATATTCTTTTCTGATACAAAGGTATAAAAAAACAGGATTTTGCGATGAAGATACAGATTATTAATGGTCCTAATATAAATCTCTTGGGTAAGCGCGAGCCTTCCATCTATGGAAGTGTTACTTTTGAAGCGTATCTAGCGGGTCTTCGCAAGCGGTATGCTGATATTGAGATTGACTATTTTCAGTCCAACATTGAAGGGGAATTAATTGACTGTATCCAGCAGGCTGGTTTTGAGGCCGACGGCATTATCTTGAATGCGGGTGCCTATACGCATACTTCCATCGCTCTGCAGGATGCCATCCGTGCCGTGCCGGCTCCGGTCATTGAGGTTCACATCTCTAATGTGCACAGCCGCGAATCCTATCGCCATGTCTCTATGATTGCCAGTGCTTGCAAGGGCGTCATTTGTGGATTCGGGCTGCATTCATACCGTTTGGCATTAGAAGCTTTATTGGGTGAATAATCAAGATATAAATTTAATAGATACAAAGATTATGTTATTGAAACAGACAAAAATTGTGGCTTCCATCTCGGATAGACGCTGTGATGTGGATTTTATCAAACAACTCTTTGATGCTGGTATGAATGTGGTGCGTATGAATACGGCCCATGCCAGCCGTGAAGGTTTTGAAACACTCATAGCCAACGTGCGTGCTGTGTCTAACCGCATTGCCATCCTGATGGATACCAAAGGACCTGAAGTTCGTACAACTGTCAATGCTGAACCTATTCCTTATCAGATTGGAGACAGGGTGAAGATTGTTGGCAATCCGGAACTCGAAACCACACGCGAATGTATTGCCGTTTCTTATCCTAACTTCGTGAACGACTTGAATGTAGGCGGTACTATTTTGATTGATGATGGTGACTTGGAACTGGAAGTAATCGAAAAGACGGACGACCATCTGCTTTGTGAAGTGAAAAACGAAGCAACCTTGGGCAGCCGCAAGAGTGTGAATGTGCCGGGTGTACGTATCAACCTGCCTTCACTGACCGAAAAAGACCGTAACAATATTCTGTATGCTATTGAAAAGGATATCGACTTTATCGCTCACTCGTTTGTGCGTAGCCGTCAGGATGTGTTGGATATCCGTGCCATTCTGGATGCTCACAACAGCGACATCCGTATCATTGCCAAGATTGAAAATCAGGAAGGTGTGGACAACATCGATGAGATTCTGGAAGTGGCCGACGGTGTGATGGTGGCTCGCGGTGATTTGGGTATCGAGGTGCCTCAGGAACGTATCCCGGGTATTCAGCGTATGTTGATCCGTAAATGTATCTTGGCTAAGAAGCCGGTCATTGTGGCTACACAGATGCTTCACACGATGATTAACAATCCGCGTCCGACTCGTGCAGAGGTGACTGATATTGCCAATGCTATTTATTATCGTACGGATGCTTTGATGTTGAGCGGTGAGACGGCTTACGGTAAGTATCCGGTAGAAGCGGTGAAGACGATGACTAAAATTGCAGCTCAGGCTGAAAAGGATAAACTGTCTGACAATGATATCCGCATTCCGCTGGATGAAAACAGCAACGATGTTACTGCATTCCTGGCTAAGCAGGCTGTCAAGGCTACAACAAAGCTGAAGATTCGTGCAATCATTACAGATAGTTACAGCGGACGCACTGCCCGCAACCTCGCTGCTTTCCGTGGTAAATTCCCTGTGCTGGCTATTTGCTACAAGGAAAAGACCATGCGTCATCTGGCTCTTTCGTATGGTGTAGAAGCCATTTATATGCCCGAACTGGCCAACGGACAGGAATATTATTTCGCAGCACTTCGCCGTCTGTTGAAGGAGGGCCGTCTGCAATCATCGGATATGGTGGGTTATTTGAGTAGCGGTAAGGCCGGAACAAAGACTTCTTTCCTGGAAATCAACGTAGTGGAAGATGTGTTGCAGGAAGGTATCGCTTTGCCGAATAAAGACCGTTATTTGTAAAAAATTCAATATGATATGCAAGAGACTGAATCTATAGATGACTATATTTTGCAGCATATCGATCCCGAAAGCGACTATCTGAAGTCGCTTTATCGGGATACGCATGTCAAATTGCTGCGTCCTCGTATGGCTTCGGGGCATCTGCAAGGACGTATGCTGAAAATGTTTGTGGAAATGATTCGGCCTCGTCAGATATTGGAGATAGGAACGTATAGCGGATACTCCGCTCTTTGTCTGGCGGAAGGGCTGGCAGAAGGAGGGCTATTGCATACGTTTGAGATCAACGACGAACAGGAGGATTTTACGCGCCCGTGGCTGGAAAAGTCTCCGTATGCTGATAAAATCCGTTTTTATATTGGTGATGCGTTGGAACTGGTGCCTGCTTTGGGTATTACGTTCGACCTGGCTTTTATCGACGGTGACAAGCGCCGCTACATTGATTATTATGAAATGACGTTGGCTCATCTGTCGGATGGCGGATATATCATTGCCGACAATACGCTGTGGGATGGTCATGTGCTGGAAGAACCGCGTCACACCGACACCCAAACGATTGGAATTAAAGCGTTCAACGATTGGGTGGCTCGTGATCAGCGGGTGGAAAAAGTGATTTTGCCTTTGCGTGACGGGCTAACGATAATTAGAAAAAAATAAAAGAACAGTTTTATGGAAACAACTAGACAGAATAAAATTTCTCGCTTGTTGCAGAAAGAACTTAGCGAGATTTTTTTGCTTCAGACGAAGGCAATGCCGGGTGTATTGGTCTCTGTAAGTGCCGTTCGTATCAGTCCTGATATGAGCATTGCCCGTGTGTATCTCAGTGTGTTCCCTTCGGAAAAGGCCGAAGAGATGGTGAAGAATATCAACAACAACATGAAATCCATTCGTTATGAATTGGGTACTCGTGTGCGTTATCAGTTGCGTATTATCCCCGAATTGAAATTCTTTGTCGATGATTCATTGGATTACATTGAAAAGATCGACTCTCTGCTGAAGTAAATCCATTTGATACGAAGTGAGTCTTCCGTTTTATATTGCCAAGCGTTATCTGTTTTCCAAGAAAAAGCATAATGCTATCAACATCATATCGGGCGTTTCTGTGTGTGGAGTGGCATTGGCCACGTTGGCTCTGGTCTGTACTTTGTCTGTGTTTAATGGTTTTCAAGACATGGTTGCTTCTTTCTTTACTGCTTTCGACCCTGAGTTGAAAATCACTGTGCGTGAAGGCAAAGTGTTCGACAGTGCCGATGAACGAATCCGAAAGGTACGTGGACTTCCTGAAGTGGAGTTGTCCACTGAAACGCTGGAGGAGAATGCGATGGTGCAATACAAAGACCGACAAGCCATGGTGGTGCTTAAAGGGGTGGAAGACAACTTTGAGCAACTGACGTCGATTGACAGTATCTTGTATGGGGCAGGTCAGTTTCTCTTGCATGATTCCATCGTGAATTATGGGGTGATGGGGGTGGAACTGGTGTCTGCCTTGGGAACGGGGTTGCAGTTTGTGGATCCTCTTCATGTGTATATTCCCAAACGTCATGCTAAGGTGAATATGGCTCATCCAGGGGCTTCGTTCAACCGGGATTATCTTTATTCTCCGGGTGTTGTTTTTGCTGTCAATCAGCAGCAGTATGATTCTCAATACATTCTTACTTCTCTGGATTTTTTGCGTAATCTCTTGGACTATGCCACGGAGGTATCGGCTATGGAACTCAAACTGAAACCGGGGGTTCAGACGGCTGCTGTAAAGAAGAAGATAGAAGAACTTCTGGGGGATGGCTATGTGGTTCAGAACCGCTATCAGCAGCAGGCTGATGTGTTCCGTATCATGGAGATAGAGAAACTCATTTCTTATCTGTTTCTCACCTTTATCCTGATGATTGCTTGTTTCAATGTGATTGGTTCTCTTTCGATGTTGATCTTGGACAAGAAGGAGGATGTGGTGACTTTGCGGAATCTGGGTGCTGATGATCGTCTGATTTCGCGTATCTTTCTTTATGAAGGGCGCCTGATTTCGTTGCTGGGGGCTGTTTCCGGTATTGTGCTGGGCTTGTTGTTGTGCTTTATTCAGCAGGAATATGGGCTTATTTCATTAGGAGGTAGCGGTGCGTTTGTGGTTGATGCTTATCCGGTGAGTGTGCATGCAGGAGATGTGTTGCTTGTTTTTGTTACGGTATTGGCAGTAGGATTCCTTTCTGTGTGGTATCCTGTGCATTATCTCAGCAAACGTCTGCTCAGCTAGATGTGAATAAAAAATCCATATCCTACTCGGGGTGAGTAAAGATATGGATTCTTTGTATGCAGATAGTTTATTAATCTGTCTTTGAAACTGTTATTTCACTTCCCATGTTTCATTGGTCATCAGCAGTTCTTGGAAATTGTGGTATTTTTTCTTTCCCTTGATTTCTTCAATTTGAGCTACTACGGCATCGTTGTAGGTAGGAGCTTCCACGTCACGGATGACACCCAATGCAATCGGGAAATCCGGGCCTTCCATCAGCGCCAGCTTCAATTGAACGGTGTTGTCTTGGCAGTGAGCATCGTGTATCAGTATGTCTTTTTCGGTAATGCCATTTTCTCCTAACTTCACGACTTTGAGTCCGAAGCCTTCCTGCATCAATCCAAATTCTTTGTTTTCACCAAACAGCATCGGTTTGCCATGTTCCAGGTAAATAGCATTCTTGGCCCGTCCTTCTTTCGTGGCTACGGTGGCATGAGTTCCGTCGTTGAAAATCACACAGTTTTGCAGTACTTCCACTACGGAAGCTCCTTTGTGCTTGGCAGCTGCTTTCAGCACTTCTACTGAAGCCGGACCGTCGACTGCTACACAGCGTGCAAAGAAACGACCACGGGCACCAAAGGCCAGTTCGGCCGGGCGGAACGGGTCTTCCACTGTTCCGTAGGGGGATGATTTGCTGACAAATCCTCTGGCTGAAGTCGGAGAGTATTGTCCTTTGGTCAGTCCATAAATGCGGTTGTTCAGCAGAATCATGTTTAAATCGATGTTGCGGCGCACTGCATGGATAAAGTGGTTACCGCCGATAGCTAAGCCGTCACCGTCGCCGGAAATCTGCCAGATGGTCAGATTGGGGTTGGCTACCTTAGCTCCGGTTGCAATGGCTGCGGCACGGCCGTGGATGGTGTGAAAACCATAGGTGTTGACGTAATAAGGCAGACGGGATGAACAGCCGATTCCTGAAATAACGGCTATGTCGTGCGGGGCTGTTCCCAGTTCGGCCATGGCTTTGTGCAGTGAATTCAGGAAGGCGTGGTCACCGCATCCCGGACACCAGCGTGGCTGGCCTGCTTTGTAATCTTGTACGGTATATGTCTTATCGCTCATCTCTTATTCCTCCAATAATTTAGTGAATGCATCTATCAATTCTCTCGTAACGAACGGCTGTCCTTTCACTTGGTTAAACTGGCTGATGTTCAATCCGGGCACTTTCATGCGCAGATAGTTGGCAAATTGTCCCATGTTTTGTTCGGCAACGACAATTTTTTTGTATTTTCTCAGCAGTTCTGCCGTGTTCTTGGGTAGCGGATTGATGTATTGGAAATGGGTCATGGCTACTTTCTTCCCATGTCCACGCATGAAGTCCATAGCCAGGCGGAGATGGCCGTATGTGCCTCCCCAGCCTACAATCAGCAAGTCGGCATCTTTGTCTCCCATTATCTCTTGTTCCGGAATGGAATCGGCAATCTTGTCCACTTTGGCTTGGCGCAGGTGTACCATTTTATTGTGGTTTTCTGCATCGGTTGAGATGGCTCCCGTTTCGCTGCTTTTTTCTAGTCCACCGATGCGATGCATGAACCCTTCGGTGCCGGGAACTGCCCAATAGCGTGCTCCTGTTTTTTCGTTGCGCTGATAGGGGGTCCATGTGCCTGCCATGTCGGGTGTGACATACGGCGGGTTGATGGCTGGATATTCGTCCAAGTTGGGCAATTTCCATGCTGCCGATCCGTTGGCTACGAAAGCATCTGTGAGCAATACAACGGGTGTCATGTGTTCTACAGCTATTTTACAAGCCATATAGGCAGCATCGAAACAGTTGGTGGGTGAAGTAGCGGCGATGACTGGCATAGGGCTTTCACCGTTGCGACCGTAGAGCGCTTGCATCAGGTCGGTTTGTTCCGATTTGGTGGGAAGACCCGTTGACGGACCTCCGCGTTGCACATTGATTACCACCAGCGGCAATTCACCGATGACAGCCAGGTTCATGGCTTCACTCTTCAGACACACACCCGGTCCGGACGTTGTAGTAACTGCTAATGCTCCGGCAAAGGCGGCACCTACCGCTGATGCACAGCCTGCAATCTCGTCTTCACATTGTACGGTCTTAATTCCCAATGATTTGTGTTTCGCCAGTTCATGCAGGATATCTGTAGCTGGTGTGATGGGGTAAGAACCTAGATACAACTCTAGTCCGGCCTTTTCTGCCGCAGCGATTAAACCGTATGAAGTGGCCTTGTTTCCGTTGATATCGGTATACAATCCTTTGGCTTTGGGGGCTTTGCTTTCAATTTTATATGTTGAGACCGAAGCATGTGTGTTGGCTCCGTAGTTGAATCCGTCGTTTAATATCTTGATATTGGCTTCGGCAATTTCAGGTTTCTTGGCAAATTTGCTCCGCAGCATCTTTTCTGCAGCGCTCAGGTTGCGGTTGAATAGCCAGCAGACCAGTCCTAGAGCAAACATGTTTTTGCAACGGAGAATGGATTTGTTGTCCAATCCGGAATCTTTGAGGCTTTCTTTGCACATGGAAGAGATAGGTACTTCCAGTACTTCTTGTTTTATGTTCAGCTCTTCAAAAGGATTGTCGGTATTAAATTTTGCTTTTTCCAAATCTTTTGCTCCAAAGGAATCGGAATCTGTGATGATAAGTCCTTGTGGCTTACAGAATTTGACTTGTGTCTTCAGTGCAGAAGGGTTCATAGCAACTAGAACGTGGCAACGATCACCGGGCGTGTAAACTTGCCCCGCGCCAATGTGTACTTGAAATCCTGAAACACCGGTAAGTGAACCTTGCGGGGCGCGGATATCTGCCGGATAGTCGGGAAATGTACAGATGTCATTACCTACAGTAGCCGACACATTCGAGAAGATGTTGCCGGCCAACTGCATACCGTCGCCGGAGTCACCGGAGAAACGTACTACTACTTCCTCCAATTCTTTAACCATCATTTCGTCTGCCATAACTTTTTTTGTTTTTTAAGGTTAAATTGATTTATGTTTTTTTTATTTAGGCGAGTACAAAGGTTAGAAAGTTAATCGGATTTTCAAAATAAAATGTTTGAATTGTCTTCGCTTTTTTAAATATTTGATAATCCTTTAAGGAAGCTGTATTTTTATTCTTGTAAAATCGACAGAAAACCTTATCTTTGCACTTAAATCAAAAACTGGCCTTGTAGTTCAACGGATAGAATAGAAGTTTCCTAAACTTTAGATAGGGGTTCGATTCCCCTCGGGGCTACTTTTCAACTTGAATCTTTATAGATGCTGTTTGAGGCATTCATTTGGATGTCTTACTAGTCTCTCGACCCCTCTTATAGCTTCTATTTGTTTAATAATCAATAGAAAAAAGCCTCTCCCGCTTCCGGAAGAGGCTTTTTCAGTTGGTATTTATCTCCTTTATTATGCTTCTGTGATTCCTTTTTTGTTTTTCAGCATGTTGTATGCAATCGGAGAGGCAATGAACAGAGATGACAATGTTCCGATGACTACACCGAGAATCATAGCGAATGCGAAGCTGCGGATTGAGTCTCCACCAAGGATGAAGATACACAATAACACAATCAAGGTACTCAATGAAGTATTGATGGTACGAGCCAATGTCGTATTCAGTGAGTCGTTGAATAAGGTGTGTTTGTCGCGCTTCGGATACAGACCGAAGAATTCACGTACACGGTCGAAGATTACCACTTTATCATTGATAGAGTAACCGATTGCTGTCAGGATAGCACCGATGAATGTCTGGTCAATTTCCAAAGAGAACGGCAAGATACCCCAGAACAAGGAGTAGGCACCGATAATCATAATCGTGTCACTTGTCAGTGCGGCAATTGAACCGATACTGTAAGCGATGTTGCGGAAACGAATCAAAATGTACAGGCCAATAGCAATCAGAGCCAATACGACAGAGTAGATAGCACCTGTCTTGATGTCGTCGGCAATGCTCGGACCTACTTTCTGTGAACTGATGATACTACCTCCCGTGTGGTTGTCACGGTCGATGAAGGTTTCCAGAGAGATATCCTGTGTCAGTACCGGTTTCAGTGTCTCATATAAGAATGCTTCGATTTCAGAGTCTACGTTGTCGCTGTCATCTTCGATGCGATAGTTGGTGCTGATACGCACTGTTTTCTTGTCTGTACCGATAGCGATTACACTTACGTTGGCATCACCAAACTTGCTGGAAATCAATTCACGGATTTGTTCCGGTTCTACCGGTTTTTCAAACTGTACCTTGAAGTTGCGTCCACCGGTGAAGTCGATGCTCTGGCTCAAGCCACGTATGGCAAATGAACTTACGCAGATAGCGAGGATCACGCTGACAATCATCAAAGATTTCTTGTTTGTGCCCATGAAGTCGAAGTGGGTATTTGTCATCAGATTTTTAGACAGACCTGTAGTAAATGTCAGATTCAACCACTTGTCTTTGTTCAGGAAGTGTTCGTATACCAGACGAGTGATGAACACGGCTGTAAAGAACGAAACCAAAATACCGATAATTAAGGTCGTGGCAAAACCACGAATCGGACCTGTACCGAAGTTGAACAGGATGATACCTGTAATGATAGATGTCAAGTTAGAGTCGAAGATAGCCGAGAATGCGTTTGAATAACCATCAGCTAAGGCTTTCTTCAGGTTCTTTCCTGCACGGAGCTCTTCTTTCGTACGTTCGTAGATAAGCACGTTCGCATCCACAGCCATACCCAATGACAATACCATACCGGCAATACCTGACATGGTCAGTGCAGCCTGGAAGGAAGAAAGGATACCCAGTGTAAAGAAGAAGTTGAGGAACAGTGCGCCGTTTGCTACCATACCCGGGATGAAGCCGTACATAGAGCACATGTAAATCATCAGCAATATCAAGGCTACCACGAAAGAGAAGATACCGGCATTGATGGAAGCCTGACCCAAAGACGGACCTACAATATCTTCTTGTACGATATGAGCCGGAGCCGGCATCTTACCGGATTTCAGTACGTTGGCCAAGTCTTTTGTCTGTTCGGGAGTAAAGTTACCGGAAATCTCAGAACGACCGCCGCTGATTTCAGAACTTACGTTTGGAGCAGAGTATACATAGTTATCCAATACAATAGCGATAGCGCGGCCGATATTCTGCTTCGTCAGCTGAGCCCAGCGGCGTGCACCGTCGTTGTTCATAGCCATTGTTACAATCGGCTTGCTGTATTGGCTAAATTCGTCTTTCGCATCTGTGATTACGTCACCCTCCAGCGGAGCTTTACCGTTGCGTTCTGTAACCTTAATAGAATACAATTCGAAAATTTGTTTTTTCTTGTCGAATTCGGCAGCAGATACTCCCCATTTCAGGCTGAGGTCTCTCGGCAGTTCGGCTTTTACTTCCGGTATAGCCAGCAGCTTGTTAATTTCGGCTGTATCCTTGTAGTTGGCATAACCTACCACCGGACCTTGTCCGCTTGAGTTTAACTGCAGAATAGAAAGCAATGGATATTGTTTTTTCAGTTCTTCCATGTTGGCTTCTTCTTTTTCAGGCGTATTGCCTTTCAAGGCAGCAGCCAGACTGTCGGCTGCATTCACTGCTTTTTCTGCAGCGGGTGCTTGTGTCTCTTCTGCTTTTTCTGCAGGAGCCTGTTCTGCCAACACGGTGCGCAATTTAGCATCGGCTGCTTGAAGAGCAGGAAGTACTTCTCTTGCTGTGTAAGTTTCCCAGAACTCGAGGTTCGCTGAACCTTGGAGCAATTTTCTTACACGTTCCGGTTCTTTGATACCCGGAAGTTCCACCATGATACGTCCCATTTTGTCTTCCATGCTTTGGATGTTCGGTTGAACCACACCAAAGCGGTCGATACGCGTACGGAGTACGTTGAACGAGTTTTCTACGGCGGCTTTCACTTCTTCTCTCAGCACTTTCTCTACTTCTGCGTTGGTAGACATGTGGTTTACTTTTTCTTTCAATTGTTGCGTAGCGAAGATAGTGGCTAACTTAGCATCGGGAGCAGTCTTCAGATATTCTCTGACAAACAGAGAAATCACGTCTTCCTGGCTGTTGACAGCTTGCTTTGCAGCTTTTGCCAACGCCGTGTTGAACGCTTCGTCTGATTTGTTGTCTGCCAATGCCTTGATGACATCAGGAACGGAAACTTCGAGAATGACGTTCATACCACCCTTCAGGTCCAGACCCAAACTAATCTCCATTTCACGACAATCTTTCAGCGTCCAGTTACCCAACCATACTTTCTCATTTGAGAGAGAGTCGAGGTAATCCTGTTCTACTTGCGGGTCTCCGTTCGCTATTTCTTTCGCCTTGCTTGTATAATGGCGTGTTACGAAGGAGAAGGACAGGTAGAACACGCATACCAGCGTGAGTAATACCGCAAAAACCTTTACAAATCCTTTGTTTTGCATTTTACTTTTTAATTTTTATGATTACTTTTTTAATTTAATTTTCCGTTAAATTCAGCCGTTTCCATGTACTTTTCACAGATACAAGGCTGCAAATATAGTTTTTTTTTCACATTAATAGATAAGAAGCTATCAAATATTTCTAATAATGTGCGAATTTGTCGATGTGCCAAGAGGCTAATTTACATGTGTGTAGGCCGGTCTTTATTTCATGCCTCTGTTTTTCAACAGCGGTTCCAGACTGGGTTCTGCACCACGGAAATTCTTGTAAAGAACCATCGCATCTTCGCTTCCTCCTTTTTCCAATATGTTACGACGGAAGAGGTCGGCTGTTTTCTTATCGAAGATTCCGTTTTCCTTGAAGGCTTCAAATGCGTCATTATCCAACACATTTGCCCACAGATAGCTATAGTATCCGGCAGCATATCCGCCTACAATGTGGTTGAAATAGGTCGCACGGTATCGGGGAGCGATTTCTGGAATCAGCCCCAGCTTGTTCATGGCTTCTTTTTCGAACGACAGTATGTCCAGATTCTTTACATCAGTCAGCCTGTGTAGGTCCATATCGAGGATGGCAGCAGCCAGCAGTTCTGTGGTCATGAAGCCTTGGTTGAATGTTTTTTGTTTCAGTATCTTTTCGATGAGTTCATCAGGAATGGTTTCTCCTGTTTGGTAATGTTTGGCATACATCTTCAGTACTTCCGGTTCGGTAGCCCAGTGTTCGTTGATCTGTGACGGAAGCTCTACAAAGTCGCGCACGACATTGGTGCCCGATGTGCCTTTGTATTCACATTGGGTGAGTAGTCCGTGGAGTGCATGCCCAAATTCGTGGAACAAAGTTTCCACTTCATCCATGCTGAGCAAAGAAGGCGTGTCGCCTACCGGTTTGGTGAAACTGCATACATTGCATACCAGCGGACGGATGTCACCGTGCTGTTCACGGTAGTTGCTCATCCATGCACCGCCTCTCTTACCCGGACGTGGAAAGTAGTCAACATAGAAAATACCCAATTGAGAACCATCGCTGTCTTTTACTTCAAATACTTCTACATCAGCATGGTAAGTCGGTATATCTTCTCTCTTGTTGAACGTAATGCCATACAGTTTGCTGGCTACAGCAAAGGCGCCTTCTCGCACATTCTCCAGTTTGAAATAAGGCTTTGTGTCTTCTTCCGACAGGTTGTATTTTTCTTGGCGCAGTTTCTCTGTGTAGTACCACCAGTCCCATGCTTCCAGTTTTTCTCCCTTACCTTCTTTGTTCATCAACTGTTGCAGTTCCTTGGCTTCTGCTTTTGCTTTCGGTAAGGCATAGTTCCACAGGTTGTTCAGCAGATTCATTACGTTTGTATCTGTCTTAGCCATGGTTTCATCCAATGCGAAGTTGGCAAAGTTGTTGAATCCCATCAGATTGGCCTTTTCAAGACGCAGTGAAACGACCTTGCGGATGTTGTCTTTGTTGTCGTTTGCGTTGTTGTTGTTTCCCCGATTGATATACGCTTTGTAGATTTGTTTGCGTAGTGAGCGGTTGTCGGCATATTGCAGTAGGGGCAGGCGACTGGCGTTGTGGAGGGTGAAAAGCCATTTGCCCGGTTGTCCGGCCGCTTTGGATTCTTCGGCTGCACTTTGGCGGAACCAGTCGGGCAGTCCGGCCAGGTCTTCTTCCTTGTCCACAAACAATTGGAAGGCATTGTTTTCGTTCAGTACGTTGTTGCTGAAAGAGATTTCTAGCATTGACAATTCTTTGTTGATTTCGCGCAGGCGGGCTTGTTTCTCCGTGCTCAAGTTAGCTCCGGACCGTACGAATCTTTTGTATGTGTCTTCCAACAGGCGTTTTTGTTCTGTTGTCAAGTTAAGTGAATCTTTTTGTTGATACACTTCATTGACACGTTTGAACAATTTCTCGTTCAGGGTGATATTGTCTCCGTGTTCCGACAAAACCGGAGCCAGTTTCATGGAAAGGGCAGTCAGTTCGTCGGTTGTTTCAGCTTCAGTGAGGTTGAAGAACACTCCGCCCACCCGGTCGAGGATTGGTGAACTGTTGTCTAAAGCGGCAATGGTATTGTTGAATGTTGCCTTTTCGGGATTGTTGATGATGGCTTCTATTCGTTGATTTTGCTCATCGATGCCTTTCATGAAGGCTGGTTCGTAGTGTTCAATTTTGATTTCGTTGAAAGGAGGAACACCATACTCAGTTTTAAACTCACTCAAGAAAGGATTGCTTTCTGTTTTTGTAGTACAGGAGTAAATCATACAACTTACAGCTAAAAGGGTCATTGTTTTTTTTAAAATCATGATTCAAGTGTTTTATATTAGGTTTAATTGCATTTTCTGTTTTCTGTTTTGTTTCAGTTTCAGTTTTTGTTGTCCTTAGCCTTACCTAAGTTCTTTTAGCGCTTACTGATATAGCACCAGATGGGGTAGTGGTCGGACACTTTGATGGAACGGTCCACGGTGCAGTTGTACGCTTTCAGGTTACGGCTAATTAATATATTGTCTATCCGGAAGTAGAACTTGTTCTGGTTGTACGAAATGCCCAGGCCGTTGCCCGACTGTGTGAAGGCATCATTCAACTGTTTAGTCAGTATCCGGTGGGTATAAGAGATGGAACAATCGTTGAAATCACCGCAGGCTATGATGCTGGAGTAAGGACTTCGCTCAATCAGTTTGGCCACCGAATCGGCCTGTGGAGCGCGGATAGCCGATGCCTCGGCCAACTTTCTGACCAGTTGTTTCAATCCAGTCTTCACTTTCTGCGTGTTGGGTGATTTAATCATATTTTCATACATTCCTCGATCGGCGATTGTTAGTTTGTTGGATTCCAGGTGGTTGTTGATAATCGTCATTGTGTCGTTTTTCACCTTGACCACGTAGCACATCGATCCGTTGTAGCTACTTGGGTAGTTTACGGGGTGAGTTGACAAGATGGGGAATTTGGAATAACAAGCCAGTTCTGCTTCTCCTTTGCCCCGTTGATGGATGGAGCGGTAAGGATAAGCCTTTAGGGCTTTTCTCACGTCCCGGTCGGTTATGAATTTTGGGTTGTTTGATGTATTGTACTCTTGCAGACAGATGATGTCTGCTCCGCTGTTGGCCAAGTAAGTCAGAATGGGGTTCGTTCCGTTTTTTTTCTCCATTTTGTTGAAATTCATCACGTTGTAGGAGAGCAACTTGATAGCGGTATCGGAGGGTGTTCCTCCATTTATATTGAGCGGCATATAGGTACGTATCTGTGGAAAGCAAATCAGCAGTCCGGTGAGTGGTAGCAGGGCATAACGGTAGTTTATGATGAGCCAAAGCCCTCCAAACAGCCCATTGACTGTCAGGAAAACGGGAAATGCCAGTCCTAAGCAGGATGCCAAAGGGTGGATGGTAGGGTGAAGCCAAGAACTGTAAGCACTCACAATGAGAATCCCTACAAACAATGCATTGATTGCCAAAATCGGATATGTGATGATTTTACCTAATCGTTTCATTCCATTATCTTTTGCTTGCGTCAAACAAGCTCTTTTTTTCCTCTGATGTCAGACTGTCATAGCCTGATTTCTTTAGTTTTTCCAAGATGCGGTCTACTTCTTCCAATTGTGCTTTTTTCCGTGCGTTATAGTCATAATCCTGTGCCCTTTTGCTGGTGGATTGATGGCCGTAGTGTATCTTCATTTTAGGCTTACGGGTTCTTTTCTCTCTTTGCAGCAGCGACATGCAACCGTCTAAGGCTTTGTTTATCCAAGTCGTCAGGTCGGTTCCCTTGGAGAGACTGGAGGCAAACCAGAGTCCGGCAAGTGCTCCGCCCAAGTGGGCAATGTGGCCTCCTGCATTGATGGAAGTGATAGACAGTACGTCCATACCGATAACCGTCAGTGCGAGATATTTTAACCGCAGGCTGCCAAAGAAAAACAATTGTACCGGGTAGTTGGGTTCGCGATAGGCTGTGGCAGCTACAATGGCCAGTACCGAGGCGGAAGCTCCTACCAGTATGGAATCGGCGATTTGATTGCTGAAAAATGGAAACACGTTGTAGGCTACCATGTAAAGCAATCCGCCGCAGATGCCTCCAAGCACATAGAGTCCTCGCAGATGCTTGGCTGAGAAGAAGTAGAGAAAAAGGCTCCCAAACCAATACAGCCATAGCATGTTGAAAAGGATGTGAAACACACCGGCATGGATAAACATATAGGTGAGAATGGACCAGGGCTGGCAGAGAAAGTCGGTAAAAGATGCCGGCAGGGCAAACCAGTTGGAAAAGGGGGCCGTCCGAACGTTGAATAGTTGCAGCCCGATTTGAGTCAGCATACCGGCCATAAAAACCGCTACGTTGATGTAAATCAGTTGGATGTAAATGTTTCCTCGTTTAAATGTTTCCTTTAAATCAGCTATAATATGTCCCATGATGATTGCTTTTTTTTCTCCAGTATAAAATCAGAATGAGGCCAAACAGCATACCGCCCAGATGAGCAAAGTGGGCTACGTTGTCGCTTGCATTGTTAGACAGTCCCGACCACAATTCGATGGCTGCATAGCCTACTACAAAGAATTTTGCTTTAATGGGGAAAGGGATGGGAAAAACAAGCAACTGGTTGTTGGGAAAAAGCATACCGAATGCCAGCAGAATGGCATATACGGCTCCTGATGCACCAACTGTTGTCATCAGGTTTAAGAATTCTTCCATCGGAATGATGCCGGTACCGATGTTTACTTGCGAGTAGTGGCTTAGTTCTGTGACGTATTGTATATATTGCACGCCTTCCTGAATGAGGCCGGCACCGATACCGCAGAAAATGTAGTAAAAAAGAAAACGTTGTGAACCCCACCTATGTTCCAGCATAGAGCCGAACATGAATACGGCAAACATGTTGAAGAAAATATGGCTGAATCCGCCATGCATGAACATGTAGGTAATGAGCTGAGCCGGATTAAAATCGCTGGCAAGAAAGAAATGCAGCCCCAAGTAATTCGCTAGGTCTATCCCGTATCGCTGGGCAACAAATGTGCCGAAAAACATCAGTACATTGATAATTATCAGGTTCTTAGTAATCGTTGGTACCATTATTTTTTATCTGTATAAGTAATTATTGGTTGCAAAAGTACGAATAAATTCTGTTATGCAGCATGAAATGCGTTCCTATTCGTTCTTTTTCAATAAATTACTGCGGATTTTTTATGTTTTTATTTGATATATAGTTTGGTTCGGTTATATTTGTGGGTCAGTTGCTTAACTTGTATCTTTTGTGTAACATATTATATTAACTAATCTTTTACGTATTATGAATAAGTCTGAACTTATAAATGCAATGGCTGCTGAATCTCAACTGAGCAAGGCCGATGCAAAAAAAGCACTGGAGGCTTTTGTCTCAGTAGTGACTGGTGCATTGAAAGCAGGTGAGAAAGTCTCTTTGGTCGGTTTTGGCACGTTCTCTGTCAGTGAGAGAGCCGAAAGGACCGGAATCAACCCATCTACAAAAGAAGCCATTACTATTCCTGCCAAAAAGGTTGCAAAATTCAAGCCGGGTACGGAACTGTCGGATGCAATCGAATAGGATGCTCTTTTTCTGACGGGATGGGTGGGCGATTTACTTTGCTTTACAATATATAATAGACTGTGTTATTGTTAATGAAAGGTGATTACCCACTTTCCTTTTTTCTTTATCTTCCTCATTTCCCGACCTGCTTCTTTCGTCGCTTCTGGCTTTTCTCGTGTCACTCTTCTTTCTTCATCATCCAATCCTTGTTAAAAACCTGTGATAAATCACCGCGTATATTGAATTATCACGTATCTTTGCAAAGCAAATAATTGTAGATTATGAAGATAGAAGATAAACTTGTAGTGTCCGTAATCAACGGACTGAAGGCACTCTACGGTCAGGAAGTCCCTGAAAAGATGGTGCAATTGCAGAAAACCAAGAAGGAGTTTGAAGGTCATCTCACCTTGGTCGTATTTCCTTTCCTTAAACTGTCGAAGAAAGGACCGGAACAGACTGCTCAGGAAATTGGTGAATATCTGAAGGCTAACGAGCCTGCCGTGGCTGCTTTTAATGTGATCAAGGGGTTCTTGAACCTGACTATTGCTTCGGCTACGTGGATTGAACTGCTGAACGAGATTCAAGCGGATGAGCAGTATGGGCTGGTAAAAGCTACTGAACAGTCTCCGCTGGTGATGATTGAGTATTCTTCTCCGAATACGAACAAACCACTTCACTTGGGACATGTGCGCAACAATTTGCTGGGTAATGCTTTGGCTAATATCATTGCAGCCAATGGCAACCGGGTGGTGAAAACCAATATCGTGAACGACCGCGGTATTCATATCTGCAAATCCATGCTGGCTTGGCTGAAGTATGGTAATGGTGAAACACCGGAATCATCGGGCAAGAAGGGAGACCACTTGATTGGTGATTATTATGTAGCTTTTGATAAGCACTATAAGGCCGAGGTGAAAGAACTGATGGCTAAATATCAGAGTGAAGGTATGAGCGAGGAAGAGGCGAAAGCGAAAGCAGAAACCGAATCTCCGTTGATGAAAGAGGCTCGTGAAATGTTGGTGAAATGGGAAGCCAATGATCCGGAGGTACGTGCTCTCTGGCAGAAGATGAATGATTGGGTGTATGCCGGTTTCGATGAAACTTACAAGATGATGGGAATTACGTTCGACAAGATTTATTATGAATCTGATACGTATCTGGAAGGAAAAGAAAAGGTGATGGAAGGCTTGGAAAAAGGTTTCTTCTTCCGCAAGGAAGATGGTTCTGTTTGGGCGGACCTCACATCAGAAGGATTGGATCATAAATTGTTGTTGCGCGGCGACGGTACATCGGTGTATATGACACAGGACATCGGTACGGCGAAGTTGCGTTTTGCTGATTATCCTATCGATAAAATGATTTATGTAGTGGGTAACGAGCAGAATTATCACTTTCAGGTATTATCTATTTTGCTCGATAAACTGGGCTTTGAATGGGGTAAGAGCCTTGTACACTTCTCTTATGGTATGGTGGAATTACCCGAGGGTAAGATGAAATCGCGTGAAGGTACGGTGGTGGATGCCGACGACTTGATGGAAGAGATGATTTTGACAGCAAAGGAAACTTCTCAGGAATTGGGCAAACTGGAGGGTTTGTCACAGGAAGAGGCTGATGATATTGCTCGTATCGTGGGGCTGGGAGCCTTGAAGTATTTCATCTTGAAAGTGGATGCTCGTAAGAACATGACGTTCAATCCGAAGGAATCGATTGATTTTAATGGAAATACGGGACCGTTCATTCAATATACATACGCTCGTATTCAGTCGGTGCTTCGGAAGGCTGCAGAATCGGGTATTGCTATTCCTGAGCAGATTCCAGCGGGTATTGAATTGAGTGAGAAGGAAGAAGGACTGATTCAGATGATGGCTGATTTTGCTACTGTAGTGAAGCAGGCCGGTGAAGATTACAGCCCGTCTACCATTGCCAACTATACGTATGATCTGGTGAAAGAATACAATCAGTTTTATCATGATTTCAGTATCTTGCGCGAAGAAAACGAAGCCGTTAAGGTGTTCCGTATTGCTCTGTCGGCCAATGTGGCAAAGGTGGTTCGCTTGGGCATGGGCTTGCTGGGTATTGAAGTGCCTTCCAGAATGTAAGATGATTGCATAAAGGAGGCAGGTTATTGCTTCCTTGCCCTAAATAGAAGAACTAAAGAACCGCATCGCTTCGCATCGTGTGATGCGGTTCTTTTTTTTTAAAAATAATTATTGAGCATTAAGTATACGTATGCTTTTTTTGCATTGTCTGCATCTCTTCTTAGCTCAAACTCTATTTTGTTCTCTCGGGCTAGCCAGCCGATGGCACTGGCCAGTTCCAAATCGTCTAATCCTGTACCTTGTTTGAGTTCTTCAAATTCCCATCTTCGGTGGCATTCATCGTTCATCAGACGCCAAAGGATTCCTGCATTTTCTCCAATGATGTGTTTATCCATACTTTAATGTGTTTAAATGATAAATAATATAAGGTTAAACTTACAATCTGTATAAATCATGCCAAATGTATAAATAAATTAAATACAGTATTCTGTTTCCTGTAACAAATTGTTTTTTTGTGGTTGTGTTTTAACTATATTTAGCATATGCTTTACAAACGCATGAAGATAGTTCTCAAAAAAAAACGCGGGGCCTTCTGTTATTGAGAAGAGAAGGCACCCGGCGTTTTGTGGATTGTCTGATTGCAGACTATTTCTTTTTGGTAGTTCGCTTGCTTCGTTTAGGAGAATTAGCTTCTTTTTCATCCTGTATTTTGATCAGGTCCATGCAGTTGTCTAGACTCAAATCTTGCGGAATGAAATCTTTGGGTATTTTATAATTGCTTCCTTTATAGGAAATATACGGGCCATAGCGACCGTTGAGGATTTCCAGTTCCGGTTCTGTTTCGAATCGCTTGATGTGTCGTTTGGCTTCTTTTTCCCGTTTTTCTAGGATCAACTTTTCAGCTTCCTCCAGTGTGATTGCCATGGGTTCAAGTGTCTTGGGTATGGAAACATAAACCTTATTGTGAAGCACATAGGGTCCGAAGCGTCCTACGCCTACGCTCACCGTTTTTCCTTCATATTCGCCTAAAGTACGGGGAAGCTTAAACAATTCCAATGCTTCCTCCAGCGTGATGGTTTCGATAGACTGTCCTTTGTTGAGTTGGGCAAAGCGCGGTTTCTCTTTATCTTCCACCGTCCCGATTTGAGCCATTGGCCCGAAGCGTCCTATTTTTACTGAAACGGTTTTGCCGCTTGTCGGATCTACTCCTAAGATACGTTCGCCTACCTTGTGTTCCGTCTTGATGGCTAATGCCTGCTCTACAGACGGGTGGAACTTGTTGTAGAATGCATGCATAATGGTAGTCCATTCTATTTCTCCTTCCGCAATTTCATCGAACTCTTTTTCTACACTGGCCGTGAAGTTGAAGTCTAGAATGTTTGGAAAATATTCTGTAAGAAAATCGTTGACAACAATACCGGTATCCGTGGGGAAAAGCTTCGACTTCTCTGCTCCTGTGATTTCGGTAAATGTTTCATCTTTAATTTCCTGGTTGTTCAAAGTCATGATGTTGTAGCATCGTTCCTTTCCGTCTTTATTCCCTTTTTCCACATATTCGCGTTGCTGGATGGTGGAAATGGTAGGAGCATACGTAGACGGACGACCGATACCCAGTTCTTCCAATTTGCGCACCAGACTGGCTTCTGTGTAGCGCGGCGGGCGCTGAGTAAAGCGTTCTGTCGCGATAATAGGTCCATGCTGCAGTAGCTGTCCCTTATGGAGGGGCGGCAACAGTTTGCCTTCGTCTTCCTGTTCGTTGTCGTCATCATATGATTCACGGTATACGTGTAGGAAACCGTCGAATTTAATTACTTCACCGATTGTAGTAAACACATCGCTGCTTCCGCTCATGGAAATAGTGACAGTTGTCTTTTCCAGTTCGGCATCGGCCATCTGTGAAGAAATGGTCCGTTTCCATATCAAGTCGTACAGTTTTTTTTCCTGTGAAGTGCCCTCTATGGACTGGTTTTCCATATAAGTAGGACGGATGGCTTCGTGCGCTTCCTGAGCACCTTTGGTTTTTGTTTCAAAGTGGCGCGGATGTACGTAGCGTTCACCCATCATTTTGAGTATGACTTCTTTACTTCCGTTGGTTGCATACTCAGAAAGGTTGACAGAGTCGGTACGCATGTAGGTGATAAATCCTGATTCATACAGACGCTGAGCCAACATCATGGTTTGTGCCACTGTATATCCCAACTTGCGCGCAGCTTCTTGCTGCAAGGTAGAAGTGGTAAAGGGAGCCGGAGGTGTTTTTTTCATCGGACGGGTTGTAATGTCCTCGATGGTAAAGGTGGCTCCTTGGCAAGCTTGCAGGAATTCCTGTGCTTCCTTCTTGTTTTTAATGCGTCGAGCCAGTTCTGCTTTCATTTCGACCAGTTTGCCGTCACTGTCAGGCACCTGGAATATGGCAGTAACTCGGTATACGGCTTCCGATTGGAAGGCGTGAATTTCCCGTTCGCGTTCTACTATCAAGCGGACAGCAACCGACTGCACACGTCCGGCAGACAAGGCTGGCTTCACTTTTCTCCATAATACGGGTGACAGTTCGAAGCCTACGATACGGTCCAAAATGCGTCGTGCCTGCTGGGCATTTACTAGATTGGTGTCAATCGAACGGGGTTGTTGGATGGCTTTCAGTATCGCGCTTTTGGTGATTTCATGAAATACGATTCGTTTAGTGTTTTCCGGTTTTAGTTTCAGCACTTCAAATAAATGCCAAGCAATGGCTTCTCCTTCGCGGTCCTCATCGGATGCAAGCCATACCGTTTCTGCATTTTTGGCTTCTGTTTTTAATGTGCTGACCAAGGCCTTTTTGTCTTCCGGTATTTCGTAGTTGGGTTTAAAGTCTTTCTCTACGTCAATGCTAAACTCTTTCTTTTTAAGGTCGCGGATATGTCCATAGCTAGAAAGAACTTTGAAGTCTTTTCCTAGAAACTTTTCAATTGTTTTAGCTTTTGCCGGAGACTCGACAATGACAAGGTTTTTTTGCATAGTTTTTTCTTTTATAATGGCATGTGCCATAATTTTCGGGGCAAAAGTAGAAAAAAAGATTCTCCTTACCTTATATTATAAGGAGAATTTAATAAAATCTTAGGATTTTGTATTGTTTGATATGACTTTTAAAAGCGAAAACTCAAACCTCCTAACACATTGAATCCTTGTGCCGGGTAGCCTGAAAAGTACTGATATTTTTTGTTCAGCAGGTTATGAGCTTGCACATAGGCTGATATGCCATTGAAGATGCGGTAGCTGGCTTTGGCATACAAGTCGTTTACAGCTTTCATCTTTAGGTCGTTGTTTACGGTTTCGCGTTCTATATAGTTGTAGCCTACTTCCATTTGGAGTGGGGTGATGGGGTGAACCCGCAGGTTGACCGACAGTTCGCCGCTCGGTTTTACTGCCAGCAGAATTTCGTTGTTTTTGCTGTCCCATTTCCGGTAAGTGTAGCTGGCTGAGAAGCCGAACCGATCTTTGTAGTCAAAGCTTACTTTACCGCCCACGTAGAGATTTTCTGTGTGGTCCTGTGCAAAGTGGAGGCTATGCGCGTGGGTGGCTTCACTTCCATCTTCGACTTCTGCTATACCGTAGCTTAAGTCATTCTTCAGTATTTGGTATCCGCCAAAAAGGTTAAACCAAATGCCGGTGTAGGGGCTGGCTTTGAATCCTAGCGCACCGTTAAAGGATTCATAGGTGTCGAGCGGGCGCTGTACGTAGCCGCCTGCTACAGGTACTTGTGTCAACTCGCTGTATGGACAGTAGCTTTCCAGTCGGCGGAAATCATTCAGCAGCTTTCCTCCCGTTGCTTGAGCATACAGTACATAGCTGTCGGCAAAGATATATTGAACCGTTACGTCGGGTGAGAGGCGGAAGCCCTTGTCGAATCCGAATGAAAGATCCACGTTGGCACCTACATGCAACTGCCAGTTGTCGTTGTTGAGTTCATAATAAGGGTTTAGCAACAGCGTGGTATAGTTGTCGAAATACTTTTCTCCGTTGTTTTTGTTTTTGGTAAATCCGTTGTACAGCAGGTTGTTCATTTCCAATGCGATGGTAACCATCTGCTGGTCATCGATAGCACCGGTAACATCTCCGCGGGTGCGTATGATGGTTTCCTTGATGCCTGTGTCAGCCTGTCTTTCTTCGCTTGCGTTGTGTTGGCGTTCATACATCAGCAGATGGGTTCCGATATGGAAACGCAATGGAGCTGTTTCATCGTTGAAGCCGACACCGGCGTGAACATCCCCCGAAGTAAATTTCTGTTTGGGGGTGAAACTACCGGGTTGGAAGTTGAAATTACTTAGACCGAAGTTTCCGCCTAGATTTAAGTCCACCTTGTTGAACTGGTGTATATAGTTCACGTTGGCACGCGTACGATAGTAAAAAGCATTCCATTTTGCGTCAGCCAGGAAAGGAAGTTCCAGTTTCCCGTTCATGCCATCCATTTGGAAGCGGACATTCAGTTGGTCATTCTTGGAAAAGCGGAACAGGTAATTGGCCAGCACATCCAGGTTGCCTCGGTTGCCGTATCCAGTGCGCACATATCCCGGTGTGGTGGATGGCTGTACCTCTTTTCCCGAGTAAGGGTTGATGAGGCCGGGAGGTACTGTAGTAACTGGAAAGAAGGTAGTTGCATATTCAACCTGCTTCTTGCTGACAGTAGGTTCTGCCACTTTGGGGAGTACATTCACCTTCGAAGCATCCATAATCAGTGGATTATATTCTTGTTCCACAACGACCGTACGGTTCATCGTCGTATCTTTGGTGTGGGTAGTCTGTGCTTGGAGAGCGGTGGGCAGGCAAGCAGCCAGAGCCAGTCCGCCTGCAATATAAAAGGAACGTATCATGCTATTCATCGTTTTTTTAGTTTTCAACTGTCAATTTATTCAATCGGCTTTCAATCATCTGTCTGATATCATCTTCGCCCTGATAGTTCTGCTGCAGACTCAGCAAATACTGACGGGCATCCAGCTTCTTGCCCATGGCCACGTAGACATCCGATAAGAGGACAAAGCTACGCGCCAGCCAATACGCGTGCGGTGTGCTCTGTTCGATGTATTGGAGCAGTTCTTTTTCGGCTGCCTTGTATTCCTTGGCATTAAAGAGCGCCTGAGCCACCAGGTATTTAGCTTCGGCTCCGTACAGATTACGGGTGTCTTTAGCCAGTTCACGGTAATCATCCAGTGCCTTCTTGTCTGCCTTCTGCTTGGTATACGCCTTGGCACGATAATACAGTGCTTCATTCTTCAGTTCCGGATTCAGTTTGGCTTCAGCCAGCAAGTCGGTAGCAGCATGAATGGTTTCGATGTCATCCTTCAGCAGGTAGGCTGTACGCAGGATGCCGGTTTCCGCCAGTAAGCGGCGGTCGCCCGTAGATGCTTTTTCCTTCAGCATCTTATAGCTGGCCAGTGCTTCCGCCATCTGCTGCTGGTTGAACTGCACTTCGGCTCTCATCACCAGTGCCTCTTCGGCAAACGGGTTGTTGGGGTATTCCAGTAGTCGGCCGGAGTGAAGCAAAATCATGTCATAGTTCTTCTGTTCGTATCCAATCTGGCAGAGATAATAATGGGCATTCAGGCTGAACGCTCCTTCCGGATAGCTCTGCAGGTATCTGTTGAAGCTTGATTTAGCTTCCTCTTTCCGTCCGCGCATGTAAGTCTTTTCAGCCGCTGTATATGTCAGCGAATCCTGTTCGTTGGCATCAAAGCGGATGTGTCCCGGCATCGCATTGGCCAAGGTTGCAAACTCATCAATGCGGTTCATATCCACATAGATGGATTTCAGGTCGCGCATAGCCAGACGTGCCTCTTCGCTGCCCGGATACTTTTCGATGACGTGTTTGTAGGCTTCAATGGCGTGGTTGAAATCTTCTTTCTGATAATACATGAGTCCGATTTCAGCTGCCGCTTTCCGGCTTACCGGACTTTCGGGATATCTGTCGAGCAATTCCTTGAACGATTTGATAGCCAGATTGGTGTTGTCCATCAGCACATAAGATCGTCCTTTCTCGTATAGTGCATTCACGGCATAGGGCGAAGAAGGATATTTGCCTACCAGTCGGTTGAGCAGTGTGATTTTTCCTGTATAGTCTTTTTGCAGTCCCGATACCAGTGCCAGCTGATAGAAGGCATAATCGCCCGCAGGCGTATTCATCTGTTCGGCCAGCGCGTAGTAATGCTTGGCCTCATCAAAGGAGCGAACATTCAGCAGGCAGTCTCCGATGCGGTTGTATGCATCGGCCAGTGCCGTACGGTTCTCTCCCTTTTCCAACTGTGTATATTTCAGCAGCGACTGTTGGGCTTGGGCATAGTCTTTTCGGTGGAAGGCAATGTAGCCCAGATTATAGTGTGCCAAGGCATACATCTCGTTGTTGGTCTGCGGTGTGAGCTGCAGATAAGCTTGGAAGTCGCGGGCAGCTTCGTTCATCCGATTGAGGCGGTAGTACGATTCACCGCACCAGTAATACGCTTCCGCCTTCGTGAGCCGGTTGTATGACCCGATGGCAATCGACTGATTCAGATAAGTCAAAGCCTGACTGAAGTTGGCATTGGCAAATGACTGTGTACCCAGTTGGAAGAGGATTTTCTGCTTGGCTTCCAGAATCTGTGCGCTGGGCTGGGCGATACGCTCGATGGATGTCAGGGCAGCGTCATAGCTGCGGGTATTCATATATACTTCCACCAGGTAGCTGCTTACCTTCTCGGCATAAGGGGAAGTGGGAAATTCGTTGAGGAACTTTTCAAAGGCCGTAACTGACTCACCAAAAGCCGAGAACGAGGTTTCGTGCAGGCAAAGCGCATAGTTGTAGGCAGCCTGCTCCTTGATTATCATGTTGGCATTGGAAGCTGCAGCTTGTTCAAATGCCATGCGTGCCTTGTTCTTTTCAGCCAGCTGCAGGTAAGCAAGTCCCATGTGCAGATAGGCATTCTGTGCCAGTGCATCCTGTTGGGTGGTGACCTGTCCTAAACATTCGGCAGCCTTTGAATAAACCTGGGTCTGAAAATAGGAGAGTCCCATCATATACAGGGCATCCCTGCGCGGATCCGTTTTCAGCAGGCTTACATACTGGCTGAAAGCCTCGGTGGCTCTGTGGAACTGCTTGTAGTGATAATACACATCTCCCAGAATGCGGTACATCTCTCCGGCATAGGCATGATTGGGGTAGGCCGACAGATAATTCTGTGCCACAATCTCTGCCTTGTCATAATTCAGCAGCCGGGCGTAAATTTCGGCAATATAGTAGGGAGCCAGTTCCCGGTATTTCAGATCAGCTTGTGCGGTTAGAAAGCCCTTTAAAGCCTCCTCGTATCGCTTTTGCGTATAGCGGATATACGAAATGTAATAATCGCAGTCGCTGGTATATTTATTGCTTGTGGCGCGTAGTGCTTCAAACCAGATGACAGCCTCTTTGAGGTTGTGGGTCTTCAGGTAGCAGGTGGCCAGCTGATACGTGCGGTCGTCTCGCTCCTCATTGCTCAGCAAGTCGAGGTCTGTTGCATTGAAGAGCGCCATGGCTTCATTGTAGTTTTCTTCATAGAAATAGCTCGATGCCAGCAGCGAGAAAATGCGGTTGGCATGGGGCGAGTCGGGATACTTGTCTATGTAGTGGCGCAGTTTTCCTATGCGGTGGGCATCCTTCAACTCGTATGCCGAGCAGGCCAGCATGTATTCTGCTTCCTGCAGTAAGCTGGCAGTTGCCTTTTGGTCGACGAACGCCTTCAGAGCCGGCATGGCTGCCGTATAGTTCTTTTCTTGGAAAAGCTTCCTTCCTTCGTTATAGAGATTGTCGGCCGAGGTGATGCCTTCACCTGTTTGCGCAAATCCTATGATGGGGGCACAGCAGAGCGCCGTGCAGATGAGTCTGTTAATTTCTTTTTTCATCATTGCGTGTTTATGCAAATATATGGGTATTGTCTCAAATCATTTGTTACAAAGATACACCTTTTTTCTACTGGATGCACCGTTCGTAGGGGAAAGTTGAGCGTTATTGTCCTTTTCGCTTAGCATTGTTGATGTTATCGCTTAGCGTAACTTCGTCTGATGCTTAGCGAGAAATTGCTCCACCCCTTTGCGCACAGAGTCCAGTCCGAATTCTTCGGGATGGATGTTGTTGAGCGGCACAAAGAAAGAGTCGGCCACGTCATCCATGGCTGTCATCTGGTTAAGGTTACTCACGGTGCACCGGAAAAACAAATCGAGCGTATGAACGGCAAAACCCGAGTAGATGTATACGTTGGGGATGGTAAACAGATAGTTCGCTGTGTTTACTGTCAGTCCGGTTTCCTCTTTCACTTCGCGAGCTACTCCCTCCTCGGCTGTTTCGTACCTGTCGATGAATCCGCCGGGCAGGTCGAGGGTGCCTTTTGCAGGCTCTTTGGCTCGTCGACATACCAGCAGTTCTTCTTTTTCATTGAGTATGAAAGCCACGGTGGCGGCAGCTGAGTTGAAGTAGTAAACAAAGCCGCATTGGGCACATTTCTTAGACTTTTCGTCGTTGATTTCGAAATGGGCAGAACCACATTGAGGACAATATAAAAATTGGGATAATGGATGTGTCATGACGAATTATTGTTTTATGTGCAAATGTAAAAAAATGCATTGATTGTTCGTACTGTAGGGCGAAAGTTTTTCATTACCTTTGAAGCGTTTAACATAAACTGCAGAATGAAAGGTGGAAAACTGATTTTTCATGCAGGGTGGCTACCGTGTCTGGCTCGCTGGGCAAAGGAGGACGGAGGCCCTGTTTTATCTGCTTTTATGGGCCGTTTTTTTATTTGTTTAAAGAGAGATTGGAGGATTATTAAATCGTGTCTGTTTATGATCGGGTGGATTCGTTCGGTAGGATTTCTGCTGTTTCCTCGCTGTTGCGTGGTTTGTGGCCGGCCGTTGGCTGCCGGGGAGGATTTTCTTTGTGCGCTTTGCAATATGAATTTGCCCCGCACAGGGTACCATCTGCAGCAGGACAATCCGGTGGAGCGTTTGTTTTGGGGAAAGATTCCTTTGGAGCGGGCTACTTCTTTTTTCTTCTATCGTAAGGGAAGTGATTATCGGCATATTCTTCATCAGTTGAAATACGGAGGTCGGAAAGAGATTGGAGAAGCGATGGGGCGGTGTGTGGCTTCCGAACTGCTTCCTTCCGGCTTTTTTGAAGGCGTGGATGTGCTTCTGCCGGTTCCTTTGCACCGCAAGAGGCAACGGAAGAGAGGTTATAATCAAAGCGAGTGGATTGCGCGCGGTGTGGCTGCTGTGGTGGGGCTACCTGTCTGCACGGCTGCTGTGGTGCGGACTGCCAATACAGATACACAGACGCATAAGTCGGTTTTTGAGCGCTGGCAGAATGTGGAGGGCATCTTTGAACTTCGTCAGCCGGAGGCGCTGGAAGGGAAGCATGTATTGATTGTTGATGATGTACTGACTACCGGTGCTACGACGGTGGGGTGTGCTTCTTGTCTGCTGCAGGTAAAGGGGGTGCGTATCAGTGTGCTGACTTTGGCTATGGCGGAGTAAATTCATCTGCCTGAGTTCCATAGGTAGTGGTTGGGAGGCGGGTAAAAACAAAAAAGCCACCGACTAGGTGGCTTCTGCTCTTCCTCTTGGACTTGAACCAAGGACCCTCTGATTAACAGTCAGATGCTCTAACCGACTGAGCTAAGGAAGAAGGTTGCAATTGAAATTTTGATTTCGCTCTTCCTCTTGGACTTGAACCAAGGACCCTCTGATTAACAGTCAGATGCTCTAACCGACTGAGCTAAGGAAGAATGTTTTTTCTCAATTGCGATGCAAAAGTAGTAGGTTTTTTTGAAATATGCAATATCTTTGCAAAAAAAAATTTTAAAATGGATAAAATTATTGGATTGGGCAATGCCTTGGTGGACGTATTAGCTACGTTGAAGGATGATTCACTCTTGAATGAAATGCAACTGTCTAAGGGTAGTATGCAATTGATAGATAGTGTTAAGTTACAGCAGATTAACTCTGTTTTTTCGAAGATGAAAACGCATTTGGCTACGGGCGGATCGGCCGGGAATGCCATTCTCGGACTGGCTTGTTTGGGCGCAGAAACGGGTTTTATCGGAAAAATAGGAAATGATGAATTTGGCGATTTTTTTCGAGAAAATCTTCAGAAAAATAAGATTGAAGACAAATTATTGCTTTCCGATCAGTTGCCTTCGGGGGTAGCATCTACTTTTATTTCTCCGGATGGCGAACGTACTTTCGGTACTTTTTTGGGTGCAGCGGCTTCTCTGAGAGCAGAAGATTTGTCGCTCGACATGTTTAAAGGGTATGCCTACCTGTTTATAGAAGGTTATTTGGTGCAGGATCGTGAGATGATTCTCCGGGCCATCGAGTTGGCCAAGGAGGCTGGTCTGCAAATTTGCCTGGATTTGGCAAGCTATAACATCGTAGCTGCCGATCTTGAATTCTTTACCTTATTAATAAATAAATATGTGGATATCGTTTTTGCCAATGAGGAAGAGGCAAAGGCTTTCACAGGCAAAGAACCGGAAGAAGCGCTGGCGATGATTGCCAAGATGTGTAGCATTGCCATTGTGAAGGTGGGTGTTCTTGGTTCGTATATCCGTAAGGGTACTGAAGAACTGAAAGTGGAGGCTCTTGCTGTCGACAAGGTGGTGGATACCACCGGGGCAGGTGATTATTTCGCTGCTGGTTTCTTGTTTGGACTCACCTGCGGCTACTCGTTGGAAAAATGTGCTAAAATAGGTTCTTTGTTGTCTGGAAATGTCATTCAGGTAGTAGGAACTACGATGCCGAAAGCCCGTTGGAATGAAATTAAGTTAAATATGAATAAGATTCTCGCAGAATAATCGGAGATTGAGTTACTTTTACCATTCATTTATAGTGAAAGAAGTATGAAGAAAATGCTGAATGGGCGGGTAGCGGTCCTCGTTGTGGGTGTGTTGGCTACTGCGGCTTTTTTTAGTTTCAAGAGTGGCAACGACCGTAATTTCCAAGTTGCTAAGAATCTGGATATATTCAATGCGATTGTAAAAGAGCTGGATATGTTCTATGTAGACACCATCGATCCGAACAAAACAATCCGGACGGGAATCGACAACATGCTTTATTCGTTGGATCCGTACACGGAGTATTATCCGGAGGAAGATCAAAGCGAACTGGAGCAGATGGTGAAGGGTAGTTTCGGCGGCATCGGTTCGCTGATCAGTTATAACACGAAGTTGAAGCGTTCGATGATTGCTGAGCCGTTTGAGGGCACTCCGGCTGCCTTGGCCGGACTAAAGGCTGGGGATGTGCTGATGGAAATCGATGGAGTGGACCTCGCAGGTAAAGATAATGCACAGGTCAGCCAGTTGTTGCGTGGACCGGCGGAAACCAGTTTCCAGCTCAAGGTGGAACGTCCGAACGAGAAGGGTGGACGCACTCCGATGGAGTTTACCATTGTCCGCAAGTCTATTCAGACGCCTACCATTCCGTATGCGGGTATGCTGGAGAATCAGGTGGGGTATATTAACTTGAGTACCTTTTCCGGCAATCCTTCGAAGGGTTTTAAAAAGGCTTTTCTCGATTTGAAGGAGCAGGGCGCTACTTCTTTGGTTATTGACCTTCGCAACAATGGAGGCGGATTGCTGGATGAGGCGGTGGAGATTGCCAACTATTTCTTGCCTCGGGGAAAAGTGATTGTGACTACGAAGGGCAAGATTCCGCAGACGGATAATACTTATAAGACACTGCGTGAACCGCTCGATCTGGATATCCCGATAGCTGTTTTGGTGAACAGTGCCACGGCTTCTGCTTCTGAAATTTTGTCGGGTTCGTTGCAGGACCTCGACCGTGCCGTGATTGTGGGCAACCGTACTTTTGGAAAAGGATTGGTGCAGGTGCCCCGTTCCTTGCCGTATGGAGGCATGATGAAGGTCACTACTTCTAAATATTATATTCCCAGCGGTCGTTGTGTGCAGGCTATTGACTACAAGCACCGGAATCCGGACGGAAGTGTGGGGGTTATTCCCGACAGCTTGACCAAGGTGTACCACACAGCAGCTGGACGTGAAGTGCGTGATGGCGGCGGTGTGATGCCCGATATTGTGGTTAAGGAGGATAAATTGCCCAATATCCTGTTCTATTTGGTGCGCGATAATCTGATTTTTGATTACGCCACTCAATATTGCCTCCAGCATCCTTCGATTGCTGAACCTCAGGCTTTTGAAGTGACCGAAACAGACTATCAAGCTTTCAAGGATATGGTGAAGAAAGCCGATTTCAAATACGATCAGCAAAGCGAAAAGATGCTTAAGACTCTGAAGGAAACTGCTGAGTTTGAAGGCTATATGAAGGATGCTTCGGCCGAGTTTGAAGCACTCGAGAAAAAGTTGAATCACGATCTCGATCGCGATTTGGATTATTTCTCTTCCGAAATTAAAAATATGATTGCTTCCGAAATCATCAAGCGTTATTATTATCAGCGCGGCGGAATTATCCAGCAGCTGAAGGATGACAATGATTTGAAGGAGGCATTGAAGGTGCTGGGCAATCCGGCGAAATACAAGGAGATGCTGAGTGCACCGGTGAAAGAAAAAAAGTAAAAAACTACATTATATCAAATAAATAACAATATGTCTACAGAATTATTCTCTACATTGGCTGACGGCCGTTTGGTGAACTTGGGCTGTGCTACCGGTCATCCTTCTTTTGTGATGAGTAACTCGTTTACTAACCAGACTCTGGCTCAGATTGAACTGTTCAATAAAAAATATGAGGTGAATGTATACCGCTTGCCGAAACATTTGGATGAAGAAGTGGCTCGCCTGCACTTGGAGAAAATTGGTGTGAAATTGACGAAACTGACTCCGGAACAGGCTGCTTATATTGGTGTTTCTGTAGACGGACCTTATAAGGCCGATCATTATAGATATTAATTTGGCAGATAATCCATGGTATTGATATGAAAAGATTTCTTCCCGATCTTATAGCCATTTTGGCGTTTGTCCTTCTTTCCTTCGCTTATTTCTTTCCGGCGGATATGGAAGGTCGTATCTTGTTTCAGCACGACTCCGTAGCTGGAGTGGGTGCCGGACAGGAATCGAAAGAGTATTTTGAACGGACAGGAGAACGTACGCGATGGACGAATGCTATTTTTGGTGGTATGCCGACCTATCAGATGTCTCCCAGCTACGATTCTACGAAGGTATTGACTTGGGCGGAAAAGCTCTATCGTCTTTATCTTCCTGATTATGTGATGCTCACATTTATGATGATGATAGGATTCTACCTCCTTTTGAGAGCATTGGGTATTTCGGTGTGGCTGGCAAGCTTGGGTGGAATTGTGTGGGCGTTTTCTTCTTATTTCTTTATTTTGATATCGGCCGGACATATCTGGAAGTTTATCACCTTGGCCTATGTACCGCCCACGATTGCGGGGGTGGTATTGGCTTATCGAAAGAAATATTTGTTGGGAGGGGTAGTCACCGCTTTTTTTATAGCGTTGCAAATCCTTTCCAATCATATTCAGATGAGCTATTACTTCCTGTTCGTCATTCTTTTTATGGTTGTTGCTTTTTTCGTAGATGCATACCAAAAGAAAGAACTGCCTCACTTCTTTAAGGCCAGTACGGTGTTGGCGCTGGCGGCTGTAGTGGGAGCTTGTATCAATCTTTCCAATTTATATCATACATATGAATATAGTAAGGAGACGATGCGTGGCAAAAGTGAACTGAAGCAGGAGGTGGCTGTGGGTAAGCAGACAAGTAGCGGGCTGGACCGTGATTATATCACGGCTTGGAGCTATGGTATCGGTGAAACCTGGTCGCTGCTGGTGCCCAATGTGAAAGGAGGATCTTCCTCTGCTATCCTGTCGCAGAGCAAGGCGGCTATGGAGAAGGCAAACCCGATGTATGGAAGTGTGTATTCGCAGTTCCCTCAGTATTTCGGTGATCAGCCGTGGACAGCCGGACCGGTGTATGTAGGTGCCTTTGTGCTGTTTCTCTTTGTGTTGGGTTGCTTTATTGTAAAAGGACCTTTGAAATGGGCTTTGCTGGGGGCTACTGTGTTTTCTATTTTACTTTCATGGGGTAAGAACCTAATGGGACTGACCGATTTTTTTATCGACTATGTACCGCTGTATAATAAGTTTCGGGCTGTATCTTCCATATTGGTTATTGCCGAGTTTACCATTCCGTTGCTGGCTGTGTTGGCATTGAAGGAAATTATCGGTAAGCCTGCTATTCTGAAAGAGAAGGAAAACCGCACTGCTTTGTGCATTTCGTTGGCGCTGACGGGTGGGGTAGCGCTGCTTCTAGCTGTGACTCCCGGTATGCTTTTCTCCGATTTTGTAACTCCTCGTGAGATGGCGGCTTTGCAGCAGGGACTTCCTCAGGAACATCTGATGCCGCTTGTTAGCAATATGACGGAGATGCGGCAGGCTATTGTTGCCTCTGATGCATGGCGCAGTTTCTTTATTATTGTAATAGGCTGTGTGTTGTTGTTCCTGTATCAGCAGCAGAAATTGAGGGCTTCATTGATGGTGGCTGGTGTTATCATACTGTGTCTGGCAGATATGTGGACCATCAATAAACGTTATCTGAATGATGACTTGTTTGTGCCTAAATCTCAACGAACAGAAGCGTTTGTGAAGACGCAGGCTGATGAAATCATCTTGCAAGATACAGCTCAAAATTATCGTGTGCTTAATTTTGTTGGTTTTCCCGGCAACACCTTTAATGAGAACAATACGGCTTATTGGCATAAGAGCGTGGGAGGATATCATGCAGCCAAACTGCGCCGGTATCAGGAGATGATTGACCATCATATTGTGCCTGAGATGGAAGCCACCTATCGGGAAGTAGCTCAAGCATCCGGTCGGATGAACAGTGTGGATGCTTCGAAGTTTCGTGTACTGAATATGCTGAACACCAAATATTTTATATTTCCGGCCGGTAAGGATGGACAGCCTGTTCCTGTTGTCAATCCGTATGCTTATGGTAATGCCTGGTTTGTAGATCATGTTCAGTATGTAAAGGATGCGAATGAAGAGATTGCAGCGCTGAATTCCATTGTGCCCACTGAAACGGCTGTCGTTGATGCGAAATTTAAAGATCGATTGACAGGTTGGAGTGAGGGATGTAAGGATTCCGAGTCTGTGGTGCAGTTGACTTCCTATGAGCCCAATCGCTTGACGTATCATGTCGCATCAGCGAAGGGGGGAGTCGTAGTCTTTTCTGAAATTTACTATCCCGGCTGGCAGGCAACGATAGACGGTGCACCGGTTGATATTGCCCGTGCTGACTATATCTTGCGCGCCATTCATGTTCCCTCCGGAGCGCATACGATTGAAATGTGGTTTGAACCACAGAGTATCCGGGTGACTGAAACAATTGCCTATGTGGCATTGGCTTTGCTACTAATAGGAGTCATGGCTTGGGTGTGGCGTCAGAAAAACAATTGGATAATGGGGGTTCATAAAGAGTAACTGTCCATTGAATAAGATACTAAAAGAGAGCGTATATGCTGATTGATTTCGGCATCTGCTCTCTTTTCTTATTTATAGAAATCGAATCGGAGGGTAAAAACATTGAAAAGGGAAAATATGAACATAATAGTTTCGTTTGTGGATATCTCATATTGAACGCAAGAGACTATATTTGCAGACAATTATAGAAAGACTGATATGAAAAAACTACTGTTCATTTTTGCCTTTTTCTGCTTTCCCACAACTATCCTGCCTGCTCAGGAGGTTTTGACATTGAAAGATTGTCTTCGCTGGGGTATTGATAATAATCTCTCTTTGCAGGGAAAGCGCAATGAAATGAGGAAAAGCAAGTATGCTATTTCCGAAAATCGTGCGAAATTGTTGCCGCAAATTAATGCGTTTGCCAATTTTAATGACAATTTTGATCCTCCCGTGTCTGTAACGGATGGTTCTGCCTACGGCAATCCTTACAATGTGACTCACACCCTGCAGTTTAATTCTAGCGCAGGTTTGCAGTTGCAGATGCCGCTGTATAATCAGACGGTGTATACGGCACTCTCTATATCCAAGTTGCTCGATGAAATCAGTCGTTTGTCTTATGGCAAGGCAAGAGAAGATTTGATGATGCAGATTGCTAAAATGTATTATCTTGGTCAGGCCACTGCCGAACAGCTTTCTTTGGTGAAGGCAAACATTGCCCGTCTGGAAGCGTTGCGTAACATCACGTTGGCATTTTTCGACAACGGAATGGCTATGGAGGTAGATGTCAAACGTGTAAATATCAATCTGGAGAATCTTCAGGTACAGTATGATAATGCGAAAGCCATGTTGGCTCAGCAATTGAATATGTTGAAATATGTCATGGATTACCCGGCAGATAAAGAAATTGCCTTGGAGCCGGTTGATGCCCAGGTGCTGGCGCCTATTGAGTTGACAGGACTTTCAGAAAATTTGTATGAATTCCAACTGCTTCAGTCGCAAAGCGAAGTGGCCGAATGTCAGAAGAAAATGATTCGTAGCGGTTATATCCCTTCGTTGACGTTGACCGGAAACTGGATGTATCAGGCTTATACGGATAAACTATATCATTGGTTTCATTCCGGTCCTTCCAATCACTGGTATCGTTCATATGGTATTGGGCTGTCTCTGCGTATCCCTATTTTCGACGGATTGGATAAGCGTAATCAAGTGCGTAAGGCAAAAATTGATTTGGAAAATATTCGTTTGACTCAGGAGAACACGCGCAAGAATTTGCAGACTCAATATGTCAATGCCACCAATGATTTGATGAACAATCAGCGGAATTTCAAGAAGCAGAAAGATAATTATCTTTTGGCTGAAGATGTGTATGAAGTTACTTCCGACCGCTATAAAGAAGGTATCGCTTCCATGACGGAGGTGTTGCAGGATGAAATGCGGATGAGTGAGGCGCAGAACAATTATATCAGTGCGCATTATAATTATCGCATTACTCATTTGTCTTTGCTTAAGCTGACAGGTCGAGTAGAAAGCTTGCTTAAATAATCAGTAGGAGGAGTGTGAGTATGCCTCTTTGTTTCAACCGAACTAAACAATAACCGATATGGGAACAACAGATAAAACGGGTGCACCGATTAGCATCCATGAAAATGAAGTAAAAAAATTAAGAAAACTACGTACCCGTCAGCGTATGGTAAGCCTGATTGGTATTGCTATCCTAGTGTGGGGAATCATTCAGGTTACTTTTCTGTTTTTGGATTACAAGCATACAGAAGCCAGCAATGATGCGCAGATTGAGCAGTACATTTCGCCGGTCAATCTGCGTGCATCGGGCTATATTAAGCGAATTTATTTTACGGAACATCAGAAAGTGCACAAGGGGGATACTTTGCTCGTGTTGGATGACCGGGAATATAAAATCCGTGTGATGGAAGCTGAAGCCGCTTTGAAGGATGCTATGGCAGGAGCTACGGTGATTGATGCTACGTTGCAGACTACTCAGACTACTGCTTCTGTGTATGATTCTTCTATTTCTGAAATTGAAATCCGTTTGGCTAAGTTGGAAAAAGACCGTCAGCGTTATGAAAATCTGGTGCAGCGCCATGCCGCTACTCCTATTCAGCTGGAACAGATTGAAACCGAATATTCGGCTTTGCAGCGCAAATTGGAGGCTACCAAGCGTCAGCGTAAAGCAGCCTTGTCTGGTGTCAATGAAGTGTCTCACCGTCGTGAGAATGTAGAGGCTGGTATCCAACGTGCTACAGCCGCTTTGGAAATGGCTCGGTTGAACCTTTCGTACACGGTAGTGGTGGCTCCCTGTGATGGGAAACTGGGCCGCCGTGCATTGGAGGAAGGTCAATACATTACAGCTGGACAGACTATTACTTATATTTTGCCGGATATGCAGAAATGGGTAGTTGCCAACTATAAGGAAACTCAAGTTGAGAACCTGACTGTTGGTCAGGAAGTGAAAATTAAGGTGGACGCAGTAAGCGATAAGGAGTTTACAGGCAAGATTACTGCCATTTCAGGTGCTACCGGTTCTAAATACTCACTGGTGCCTACCGACAACTCGGCTGGCAACTTCGTGAAGATTCAGCAACGTATTCCTGTCCGCATTGATTTTGTTGGTTTGTCTAAGGAAGACAATGATCGGCTGGCAGCAGGTATGATGGTCGTGGTGAAAGCTAAACTGTAGTGCTATGCCATCTTATCCAAGAAATTATCCGTTCTATAATTGGGTGCCCAAGTGGTTGGGCATCCTGATATTGGTATTGCTGTTCATTCCTATCCTGACGGTGGGTGGAGTTTATTCCGTGAACAGCACCGAGATGATGAGCGGATTGGGCATCATTTCCGAACATATCACCTTTACCAATTTCGCTACTTCCATTGGTATGGCGGCTTTCTGTCCTTTCCTGTACCGTCTCGTTGTGATTCGCCGGGAAAAGATGATGTGTCTGGCTGGCTTTTCGATGATGTATGTGCTCAGCTATATTTGTGCCGAGACAGACAGTGTCTTTTTGCTGGCTCTTTGCAGTGTACTGATGGGTTTCCTGCGCATGGTGTTGATGATGGTCAATCTGTTTACGCTGATTTTGTATGCCGGACACGTTGAAGCTTATCTGAAAATCAAACCGGGTCTGGAACCTAGCAAAGGGGAAGATTGGGATAAGCTGGATGTGGAACGAAGCATAGCTCAGCCAGCTATATACCTGTTTTTTATGTTGTTGGGACAGCTGGGTACATCTCTTACGGCCTGGTTGGCTTTTGAATATGAATGGCAGTATGTCTATTACTACATGATGGGCATGTTGCTGGTGTGCATTCTGGTTATTTTTGTGACAATGCCTTATCACCGTTTTCCCAACAAACGCTTTCCTATCAACTTCCGGCAGTTTGGCAATGTGACTCTTTTCTGCATTCCGTTGGTGTGCTTCACCTATGTGATGGTGTATGGTAAGGTGCTCGACTGGTGGGATGATCCGACCATCCGGATGGCCGCCATTACAGCTGTATTTACCAGTGTGCTGTTTTTCTATATGGAGTCTACTCATCGTAGTCCTTATTATTTGGTAGGGGTGTTGAATCTGCGCACCATTCGTATGGGCGTATTGTTCTATTTCTTGCTGATGTTCTTGAATTCCAGCGCAATGTTTGTAAATGTGTTCGCCGGGATTGGTATGAAATTGGACAATTGGCAAAATGCGATGTTGGGTAACTGGACCATGGCCGGCTATTTCATTGGAGGAATGGCTACCATCTTCTTGAGTATGAAAGGAGTTCATTTTAAGTATATTTTTGCCGGTGGTTTTTTATTGCTGGGACTGGCTGCCTTGTTCATGTATTTTGAGGTGCAGACTGCCGGATTGTATGAACGTATGAAATATCCTGTCATTATCCGTTCCACGGGAATGATGATGTTGTATTCGCTGATACCCACTTATGCAACCCAACGAATGCCTTATAAGTTCCTTTCCTCGTGGATTTGTACTATGATTACTATCCGTATGGTGATTGCTCCTAGTTTGGGTGCGGCAGTTTACACAAACACACTACAAGAACGTCAACAGCACTACATCACACGTTATGCTCACGATATGGACTTAGTGAATCCAGATGCTGCTGCCACCTATACCAATACGGTGAGAGGAATGCAGTATCAGGGAAAAAGTGAAACGGAAGCAGTCAACATGGCAGCTATGTCTATGAAGGGCCGTGTGCAAGTGCAGGCAACTTTGACTACTGTGAAGGAAATGGCAGGGTGGACATTCTATGCTTGCCTAGTTTGTATGATATTTGTATTGATAGTGCCTTATCCTAAACGAAAATTGCTATCTTAGCCGCCGGTTTTTTATAAATCGGGTATAAGTTGGTAATTATGGTCGTATCACAGGAAGGTTTATTGCAACTTGATAAGAAATTGCTTAACCGTGAAAATATATGCAGTTCGGGAGGAAGGCTGACCGTCTTTCCTCCCTCTTTAAAGTCCCCTTTTCACACAAAAGGACTTGGACTGGTTGTCTGCTGGCAGGGGAGTTTTACTTTTACTCTCAACCATAAGCTTTATGCCGCTAGGGCGGGCGAGACCTTGTTTATACCCGAGGAATATTTGTTTCAAGTAACATCGGAATCACCCGATTTGGAAGTTTCCCTGTTGTTTTATCAGATAGAGCCTATTCGCGATATTATTGGCAATTCCGTCGTTTCTCTGTATCTTTATTCGCAACTCACACCAGACCCCTGTTATGTGTGGGCCACTGGTGAAGAAAGCGAACTGATGCATTATATGCAGTTGCTGGACGATACGCTCAAAAAAGAAGAGAGTGTGTTTGCGCTGTATGAGCGGAAGCTCCTTTTGTTGGGACTGACCTACCGTATCTGCTCCATTTATAACAAAGAACTGATGACAGGACAGGAAGCGATGGGACGCAAAAACGAAATTTTCATTCAGTTGATTGAACTGATTGAAAAGCATTATATGCAGGAAAGGGGAGTGGAATTCTATGCTGATAAGTTATGCCTTTCTCCTAAATATTTGTCGTCTATATCCAAAAGTATTTGCGGGTATACTGTTCAGGAACTGGTGTTTAAGGCTATTATCCGCAAAAGCATTGCGCTGCTGAAAAACAGTCAGAAAACAATTCAGGAAATATCCAATGAGTTTGGATTTCCCAATGCTTCCTATTTTGGAACCTTCTTCAAGAAGCAAATGGGAATGTCTCCTCAGCAATACAGAAACAGCATCGAATAACTGATGCTGTTTCTATTGCACTGATGTGATTATTCTTTCTCACCGTAGGCAAGGTCGCCCGCATCTCCCAAGCCGGGAACGATGTAAGAATGTTCGTTGATTTCCGGATCAATGGCTGCGCACCAAATGGTTGTCTTATCTTCCGGGAATACATTTTTAATGTGATCCACCGCCTGTTGGCTGGCAATGATGGATGCCACATGAATCTCGTCAGGATGTCCTTTCGTTAACATGGCCTGATAACTCAGTTCCATGCTGCTGCCCGTTGCCAGCATCGGGTCGACTATGATCAGTGTCTTGCCGTCGATGCGGGGAGAAGCAATGTATTCAATGTGGATTTCAAACTTCAGCGTATCTTTATACTTGCGGTAGGCAGATACAAACGCATTCTCTGCTTTGTCAAAATAACTCAGGAAACCCTGGTGAAACGGCAAGCCTGCCCGCAGAATCGTACTGATGACTAGCGGGTTGTCGGGGGTGCTCACAGGAGCAATGCCCAATGGGGTTTGGATGTTCTTTACAGAGTAAGCAAATTCTTTACTCATTTCATAAGCCATGATTTCGCCGATGCGCTCGATGTTGCGGCGGAAACGCAGACGGTCATTTTGCTCTTCTACGTTTCTAATCTCCGATACAAATTGGTTTAGAATCGAATTCGTTTTGCTAAAGTCAATAATTTTCATTATGAATTACTTTTAAAAATCGATTGAAGGGGATTTTTATCCCATTGATTGTTGCAAAGTAAATGATAATCTTTCAAATTGCAACATTCAGTTAGCAGATATTGTTAGTAATTTATAAAAGAGATTCCATTAGGGAAAAATTTCTCTAATAGCTTCTTCCTTTTCAAAGAAAGTATTACTTTTGTAGTCGGAAATACAAGGGGAAATTAACTCCCTTTATCCTTACAGGTAAAAGAGATAATCAATAACATACCAAATTAATTAAATTAAGGAAAATGGCAAATTTAGATTTAAGCAAGTACGGTATCGTTGACGTGAAGGAAGTTCTCCACAACCCGTCATACGAAGTATTGTTCGCTGAAGAAACCAAAGCTGGTTTGGAAGGCTTCGAAAAAGGTCAGGTAACAGAATTGGATGCTGTGAACGTAATGACTGGTATTTATACTGGACGTTCTCCTAAAGATAAATTCTTTGTTTACAATGAAGCTAGCAAAGATACAGTATGGTGGACTTCTGATGAATACAAGAACGACAACAAACCTTGTTCTGAAGAAGCTTGGGCTGACTTGAAGGCTAAAGCTGTGAAACAATTGAGCGGCAAACGTTTGTTCGTAATGGATACTTTCTGTGGTGCAAACCCTGCTACTCGTCTGAAAGTGCGTTTCATCATGGAAGTAGCATGGCAGGCTCACTTTGTGAAGAACATGTTCATCCGTCCTACTGAAGAAGAATTGGCCAACTACGGTGAACCTGATTTCGTATCTTTCAACGCTGCTAAGGCTAAAGTTGAGAACTACAAGGAATTGGGCTTGAACTCTGAAACTGCTACAGTATTCAACTTGAAGACAAATGAACAAGTTATTCTGAATACATGGTACGGTGGTGAAATGAAGAAGGGTATCTTCTCTATCATGAACTACCTGAACCCGTTGAAAGGTATTGCTTCTATGCACTGTTCTGCTAACACGAACATGGAAGGTACTGACTCTGCTATCTTCTTCGGTTTGTCTGGTACTGGTAAGACCACTTTGTCTACAGACCCGAAACGTAAGTTGATTGGTGATGACGAACATGGATGGGATGACGAAGGTGTATTCAACTACGAAGGTGGTTGCTACGCTAAGGTTATCAACCTGGATAAAGAAAGTGAACCCGATATTTACGCTGCTATCCGTCGTGACGCTTTGTTGGAAAACGTGACAGTAGCTGCAGATGGTAAGATTGACTTTGCTGATAAGAGTGTAAC
>AMCI01000552.1_pt1 | contig 42626 bp, 34 predicted proteins | sample 419838 | NCBI WGS metagenome assembly AMCI01 (sample SAMN01090643, study PRJNA158313) | gut metagenome
CCAAAGTTAGGAATTTCTCGGGAAAACCGATGCGAAAGGCGGGCTTTTTTCAGAGGAAGGCCGTATTTTAACACGCAGCGGGCCTTAGGACCCACATCGGGTGTACACTTTGTGCCAAAGGAGGTTACCTGGGACTGGAATGGGATGCGGAACCGTTTGTGCAGGAGACCGTGTCCGTTATTTTTTATTCTAAAAACGAAGTCTCGTTGCAACCTTTCCTCCCTTGTTTCTCGTCTAATGGATAAACGAAGAAACTTTTGCAACGAAAAAACCTTTAAACAGAAAAAGCTTATGTTGACAACGACTACTCCCAACATTGAGGGAAAACGCATTGTACAGTATTACGGCATCGTGACCGGCGAGACCATCATCGGTGCCAACATGTTCCGCGACTTTTTTGCCGGTATCCGCGACATTGTGGGCGGACGTTCCGGAGCGTACGAAGAGGTGCTTCGCCAGGCCAAGGATACGGCCTTGCGGGAAATGGAAGACCAGGCTTTCCGTATGGGAGCCAATGCAGTGGTAGGGGTCGATCTGGATTATGAAACCGTGGGAGGCAGTGGCAGCATGCTCATGGTCACGGCCAGTGGGACTGCTGTCCGGGTTGAACCGTAGTCCTTTTCCTTTTCCCAACACGTGTCCAACTGTGCCGGGCATGGCCGTTCTAGGGACGGAACTTCCGTACAGAGACGAAGGGAAAAGTATGTCGAAATCTCCTGTACAGAAACGAATGAACTCCTGTCACCCATCGTAGTGGCAGGAGTTCATTCGTTCAAAAGGGTATGAGGACACACCCTTCCATCGTGTATAGGAGGCGATTCGCACTTTTCTCCGAAAGAGGCTTGGAGGCTATCGCTTTCCTCTTTCTTTTCCTTTCTTGTCCCATCGTGGGTCCCGTTCCCTCCGGGAATCAGAAGAACCCTCTTTCCCGTAGGATGAGCTTCCTTTTCGTTCTTCAGCAAATTTTCCTTTTCTATCCTCGGTGAATTTCCCTTTTCCGTACGGCATTTTTTCTTTTCCATACAGTTGGTCAATCAGGTCGGGGCGTCCCATCCGGCGCAGCTCGTTGACGATGGCGTGCCGTTCTTCGGGCTTGTACCAGAAGAAGAACATGCGCTGGGCCAGTTTCTCTTTCGGCTGTTTGGCCGAGAAGATGGGCTGCAGCGTGTAGGGATGATAGCCGGTGTGCCAGGCTTCGGTAGCCACGGTCATGGGCGTAGGGGTGAAGTCCTGCACCTGTTCCAGGTGGAAATCGAGCTTCTTGGTGATGACCGCCAGTTCGGCCATGTCCTCTTCGGTACAGCCGGGGTGGCTGCTGATGAAGTAGGGGATGAGCTGTTGGCGCAGGTTTTCTTCCTGGTTGATCCGGTCGAAGGTCTTCTTGAACTGGTAGAATTGCTCGAACGACGGTTTGCGCATCACATACAGCACCTGGTCGCTGGTGTGCTCGGGAGCCACCTTCAGTCGGCCGCTCACATGTTTGGTGATGAGTTCGCGGGTATATTCTGCCGTACTGCGGTTCACGTCCGGGTCCTTGCTGACATGTTGCAACAGGTCGTAGCGCACCCCACTGCCGATGAAACTCTTCTTGATGCCGGGCAAGGCATCCACGGCATGGTAGATGTCGAGCAGCGGGCGATGGTCGGTGTTCAGGTTGGGGCACACCTGCGGATGGATGCACGAAGGCCGTTTGCAACGTCGGCATTTGCTTTCGTCGCGGCCATGCATGGCATACATGTTGGCGCTGGGTCCGCCCAGGTCGCTCAGGTAACCCTTGAAATCGGGCATCTCCACAATCTGCTTCACCTCTTTCAGGATGCTCTCCTTGCTGCGGCTCACGATGAACTTGCCCTGGTGGGCCGAGATGGTACAGAAGGCACAGCCGCCGAAGCAACCGCGGTGCAGGTTCACCGAGAACTTGATCATGTCGTAGGCCGGAATGCGCTTGCCCTTGTATTTCGGGTGCGGCAGCCGGGTGTAGGGCAGGTCGAACGAACCGTCCAGTTCGCCTTGGGTCATGGGTGGATAGGGCGGGTTCACCACCACGGTGCGTCGGCCCACGTCCTGCAGGATACGGGCCGCCTCGTATTTGTTGCTTTCCTCTTCGATGAAGCGGAAGTTTTCGGCTTCCTTCTGCTTGTCCTTCAGGCAGGTCTCGTGCGAGTGCAGTCGGATGTCGGGTTGCGCTTCGCGTCCCGCGAGCGGTGCCGGCTGCTCATCCTGGCGAATCAGGTAAGCCGTCTGCAGCAGGTCGTGCGGGATGATTGGTTGCTCCTTCATGCGTCGGCACAGGTCGGCAATCGGCTTTTCCCCCATGCCATAGATCAGCAGGTCGGCGCCCGAGTCCACCAGGATGGACGGGCGTACGCGGTCTTCCCAATAGTCATAGTGGGTGACGCGGCGCAGCGAAGCCTCGATGCCGCCCAGTACCACCGGCACATCGGGGAAGAGCCGTTTCAGGATCTGCGTATAGACGATGCTGGGGTATTCGGGCCGCATGTCGTGGCGTCCGTCGGGGGTGTAGGCATCCTCACTGCGCAACCGTTTGTTGGCCGTGTATTTGTTCACCATGCTGTCCATGCAGCCGGCCGAGACGCCGAAGAACAGGCGGGGTCGTCCCAGTTTCTTGAAGTCGCGCAGGTCGTCGCGCCAGTTGGGTTGCGGTACGATGCCCACCTTCAGTCCCTGTGCTTCGAGCAGTCGTCCGATGACGGCCGCTCCGAACGAGGGGTGGTCTACATACGCATCCCCGCTGAACAGGATGACGTCCAGTTCATCCCATCCTCGCAGTTCCACTTCCTTTTTGGTGGTGGGCAACCAGTCGGTCAGTCTATATTCTTTTCCCAATTGATATACAGTTGAATAAGTTGGTTCAGTCCGAACGCCTTCATGTTGTTGTGGTAAATCACGTCGATGCACAGGTCGAGCAGTTCCTTGCTGTTGCCCTCTTCGCTGGTGATGAGCGAGCGGATGTTCAGTTTCAGTTTGTCGAGTACCGATTCGTCCACGATGCCGTTGCTGTCAATCAGGTGTTGGAACAAAGCATATCGTTGGATGGTTTGCAGGTTCTCTTCCGAGATTTCCATACTGCGTGTGCCCGAGGCATTGGTCTGTATAGTGTACATAATCGTAGTTTTTTGAATGGGTTTATATGGACAAAGTTAGTTTATTTTATGGAATAACGTGCGCTTTGCCGGGTTTATTTTCAGCAGGAAGTAGGAACAGCCTTTCCTTTTTAGAATAGACAGCTTACTTTGACGAGGAACTCACGGGGTCGGAACTGTTGGTTGACGGTTCTTTCCGTCAGTGCATGCAAGGTGTTCTGCAGGTACATCCGTTTGTTTAGGATATTGTTTGCCACCAGTTCAATGCTATAGGGTTGGGCCGTATAAGTCAGCGAACCATTCATGAAATAGATGGAGGAATGGGTGGGTTTGTAGTTGAGATACCAAGCATGGCCCCATTGGAACTTCCAGTGGGGCGAGGGAAATACATTCACATCGATCCGGTTGTTCAGGTGGATGGCATAGCTGTCGGGCAAGATACCGCTGCTGAGGGTGGTATGACTGAAACGCTCGGTTCCTTCTATGCTCAAGTAGCGGTTAGGTTGTAAGGCATAGTTTCCGCTCACTGTTACCGATTGGGTCTGGTAAGGCACCACTTCTTCTTCCAGCATCAGCTTTCGGCGGTTCTCCAGGTATTGGGCCGTGAGTCCGACAAACGTTTTCCAGAAGGAGAAAGTTTTCGACAGCCGGGTCCGGCATGTCCATTGAAGGGTATGGTGCGGGTAATCCACCATTTCCGTGGCATGCAGACCGTCCTGTTGTTGGGTCTTGGCCACTTGATCGTGATCGCCTCGGATGAGATTTCCGGTCAGGGACCAGAACCAACCGTTCATCGGGTTGTTGAACTTCAAAGTCAACGTCGTGATCAGTTGGCCGAAGGTCTCGAACGATGTTCCCTTGGAGGCTTCCCGGTATTGCGTGAAGAGGTATTGGGTATAGAGCTGTTGGATGGACGGTGTCTGATAGCGGTACATGACCGTGGGCAGAAGCGACCAAAAGGCGTTCATTTCATAGTTTACCTGCAGGGCAGGTTCTACAAAGGTGCGGGTAAACCGCTGGTCTCTTTTTTCGGCGCTTTGGTCCTTCAGACGGTACCGATGCAGTGAGATGGGTACCGACAGGTTCATCCGGAATCCTCCTTTCTGATATTGCAGATGAGGGGAAGCATGGAGACGTAGGTCTCCGAATGTGAGGTGGTTGGTAAAATCTGCGTTCGAAGCGAATCCTTCCTTCGTCCCGGTTCCACAAATACCGGAGGTCAGTCTTTCCTGGGTGTAATCGATGCCCAATCGGGTACCTACGTAGAAACGGAACAGTTTGAACTGCCAGTCGGTGGTGTTTCGGGTGGTTCCAGTGATGATTTTGAGATGCTGTTGGAAAGAAGTATAGGCACTCCCTTGGTTCAGCAGTTCCGGGAAAATACCCGGTGTTACCGTCAGCTGCTGAGGCATCTCTTCGATACGGTTGAGTGAAATCAGTTTGAACAGGTGTTTCTCATTCAGTGGCAGCACCAATTGCAGGCGGTTGGAGAGTTGCCGGCGGGTGTTACCCAACCTTTGGTACATAGGCTTCTGGTTCATGTGGAAATGTTGGTCGGCCTGGCTCTTCTGCCAGGAGCCGTCCAAGATGTTCTTGATGAAGCTACGGTGGGCATTCCGTTCGAAGGTCACTTCTCCTTTCAGTTGGCCGGAAGACCCATCTATAGTGTTTTGTTCCCGATAGATGACGGTTTGGTCGGGATAGAAATACTGTGTGGTAGTTTCATTTTCCTGCTTTTGGTCCGAGTGTAGGTAATGGAACTGGGTTCGCAGTTGGCTTTCCGGGTTCAACCGGTACAGGTGATGGGTAGCTGCCAGATGGTCGCGGTTATCCAGGTAATGTTTTTCGTCGATATGGTTTCCGTCGATACGTGGCAATCGGATGAGTGGATCGGTTTCGCTCAATGACAGTTCCAAGTCACGGATTTGGGGCTGGAGTTCTTCGGCTACCGGCATACCGATGTTATTGGTCTTGTAGAGTGACAGGTTCTGGTGTTTTCTTCCGAAATACAAGGATAGGGCGCGTAGGTCCCAAAGGCCGTTTCGGGAATCGTTGACACCTCCACCGCCTTCCAGACTCCCCGAGAGGGCAAATCTCACTTCGTCTTCGAGTACCAGGTTGATGGCTGCTTGTTCGCTGAAATTCTTTCCGCGCAGGGCTGCAATCTGTTGGTGGTTGCGTAGGATTTCCACTTTCTTGACTGCTTTCCCCGAAAGGTTGTTGGTGGCAAGGGCATAGTTGTTGCCCATCAGATCCATGCCTTCAATATATAGTTTGGAGATGTTTTTGTCTTCAAACCGGATGGTACCATTTGGCAAGACTTCCAGTCCTGGCATCTTTTTCAGTACATCGGCGATGCTTCGGTCTTGTGGCATGCGGAATCCGCTGACCAGGTAAGAAAGGGTGTCCGACTGGATGCTTACCCGGTTCGATTTTACTTTGACCTCCTGCAGTTTGAAGTCAGCAGGGAGCAGTTGGACGGTTTTTCCGGACGTGAAGTCTTGGATGGGAATGATTTGGGGCGCATATCCTAAAAACGACAGCGACAGGAAGGAAGGCTCCCGGTCCAAAGCCATAGCAAACTTGCCTTCAGCATCCGTAAAGGTGAAGTGGTCAATGGAGCGGTTGCTGCGTAGAAAACTCACCGATACATCGGATAAGGGTCGGTGCTGTTCGTCCACCACTTTTCCTTCGTAGCGGAACGATTGTGCCGATACCTGAAAGGTCAAACCCAGGAAAAGGCTGACGAATAATAACCAGAATTTGTTTTTCATGATGCGTTTGAAGGTCATGCTGTCGGTTATCTCTCCTTGAGGGTTATGGGAGGATTTCCAACAACACAGGATGTTGTTCTTGATATACAATAGGCTTTCCATCTGGGCCTTGGGAAGCCATGGGTGAAATTCCAAAATTTTGAAGATAGGTTTCTGGATTCTTTGCACAAAGTGTATGCATGTACGCTAATTTTTCCGGTGTGCAATGGATGAATTTACCTTTAGGAGTCTTTACTTTGGTTGTTGTTCCCTTTTGAATCCGGATGCAATAGAATGAAAAGTCTCCGGTGCAATCTTGGGCTTTCAGAATCAAACCGGGCAGACCATGCAGTTTCCAGGGTCCTTCACTGGCTGGGATGGAGGGCGTGAACCAAACTATCCACGTGCGTCCTCGGAAGGAAGTCTGTGCTTTCTGACAAGGATAATCATGGATAAGGGTGTCGCCTGGAAGAATGTCCCAAATGGGTCGTTCCATGGATTCGGTGTATAAGAAATTCTTGAATACTTTGTCTGTATAGGTCAACTTTCCTTTTTGGGGATAGTTTTTATAGACTGCATAACTTTGTTTGGATAAGGGGTATCCGGCTTTGCCTAATGCCTGCATGATTTCACCATACGATCCGCCACGCGATGTTATGCTGTCTTTGATAGCTTCTCTTCGGGTGTTCCACAAACCATAGAAAGCCGAGTGATGGGCACCGATTTCCAAGACCTGTTCATCTTCATACAGTTTGGGATTTTCCTGTCTGAATTTGAATCGGGATGCATAATGCACCACCAGTTGGGCCGGGTCGTTTGCTTGAGCTGGGCAGGGCATGACGTTTAAAAGGGAAAGAGCCATCAGTAGGAGTAAATTCAAGGTCTTCATTGTTGTACGTCTTTATAGTTTGCCCGCAATTTATATAAAAAAATAGATAAGACAATATTCTTGTTTGCTTTTTTTGCCCGAATGGGCTCTTTCTTTGTTCTTTTCTATTTTCCCGTTAGGAATCCCAGTACGGCACTCATCACCCGGGCGCGTTCGGTGGTTCCCTGGATGCTTTCGAAGGGGAAGCCCAGCACGAAGGTGCGGTATGGACTCCGATAGGCGATGAATGTTTCTTCGCAATCCTTGTTTTATTTATGACAATGCTACTTGAGTATATTGTTTTTCGAGCTTAGACTTTCCGTCAAATTATCAGATGATAGGTTAGAAATTTGAGGATGCAATGAATGATTTTATTTCTTCTTCGCTTGGAAGTTCTATCATATACTTCTGAACGAAGATGTTCGGGTCTAATCCTGCAGTTGCATACTTTACTAATGTGTCTCCCTTTTCAGTACATAGCAGAATACCGATAGGTGGATTATCATCTGGCTGCATTACTTCTGCTTTGAAATAGTTAAGATACATATTCAGTTGCGAAGCATACTCATGACGGAACTTGTCTATTTTCAATTCTACAATGACATGGCACTTCAAGATGCGGTGATAGAATACAAGGTCGGCAAAAAAATAGTCCTCATCAATTAAGATACGTTTTTGCCGGGCTTCAAAACAAAACCCATGTCCCATTTCCAACAGAAAGCGTTGCAGGTTGTCAAGGATGGATTGTTCCAAGTCGTTTTCTGTCACCAATGCACGCTCGTTGAGTCCTAGGAACTCTAAAGTAACAGGGGTGTTGATAATGTCTTTAGGTTGTAATAAGGCTGCTTGTTGACGGACTAAAGCAGATAAGACTTCTTTGTTTTGGGATAGACCGCTACGTTCGTAATATAAGGATGTTATTTGTCGTTCCAACTCTTTTACAGACCAGCAGCCGCGAATCGTTTCCATTTCATAGAAAGCCCGCTTTATCGGGTTGTCAATCCCTGATAGGGTATTTAAATGGGTGGAAGATAATTTATTGAATAATCTATCAGCTGGAATCATCCATGTTTCAGTTTGTGGATGTTCTGTTGATCGTTTACAAACGTCTTTTTCAGATTCGGCGGTTATCAACCGCCGAATTGGTTCGGAGGATTTGGCGGTCAATGACTGCCGAATTTGAATTTGTGAGGTAATGTATTGTATGATAGGTTCTTTTAGATGTGGATAGACAAGGTATAATCGTCTGAATTCACGGAATCTACGTTCATTTAGACCTTTTATATTTAACCCTTGCTCCAGTTTTTTCAATAATCGTTCACCATAGGCAGCACGATCCTCTCCATTCTGTTCAAACTCTACGATATAGCAACCCATCAGCCAGTTACGGGAAGTAAGTGCAAGGTTTACGGCGTGTGCAGCTTGTGCCTGCAATGTGTTCTGTATCGTGTTGATATGTTTTATTAATGCTTCAAAGTTCATAGTGACCAAATGTATTCTTCAATCTGCTGTTTCCTAAAAGACAGGATGAGATTTTGCTTTTAAATATATTGTTTATCCTATTTCCCCGTCAGGAATCCCAGCACAGCACTCATCACCCGGGAGCGTTCGGTGGTTCCCTGGATGCTTTCGAAGGGGAAGCCCAGCACGAAGGTGCGGTATGGACCCCGGTAGGCGATGCCAGCGCTGTAGTTGCTGGGACGGTACACGAAGGTTGAATAGGCGGGGGCTACCGGCAGCAGGCAGTCGGGCGAGGGAACGGCATAGCTCTGCTCGTTGGCTTGGCGCGGGATGAAGAAGCGGGTGCCGGCTCCGAACAGTTCGCCCGAAGGCTGGTGTTGCAGGTGGCCGCCATAGCGGTACTTCAACAGGTCTTCGGTGAAGCGGGCGTCGGTGGGGCTGTTTTCATGTTCGCCCAGGAAGGAACCGCTCAGCAGCAGGCGTCCGCCTACCTGGCAGTAGGCCGTGAGCTGCCGTTTCAGTTCGTCGCTGAACGGATGGTGCTGCGTGCCGAAGATGAAGTCGGCGATGGGGTAGTTGCCCAGCGACACGTACCCGTCTTCCAGGGCTTCGTTGCTGCACGAGACGAACGAGTAGCGTCCTACGGCTTGGATAGCCTTGCCGTGGACGAAAGGATAGTCGAAGGTATTGCCGGCGATGCGTCGGCCTTCCAGTTCTTGTCCGCTGTAGCCCAGTCCGTCGGCCGTTTCCCGACCGATGCCGCTGCGGTTGAAGCCAATCTGTGCTCCGCAGAACGACGAGGTATAGCGGTAGGGCACACCGGGGTCGGCTTGCAGGTCGAAGCCTTGCAGGAAGGGCGATTCCACGGTGGCCGGACCGCTGAGGCGGTCGAAGGCATTGACGATGAGGATGGTGCCCTTGCTACGCTTGGCCGAGTAGGCCGAGAGGATTTCGCTGGGGAAGCTTTCGCCGCCCTTGTTCACGGCTGTCACCTTGAAGCTGTACACCAGCCCCGGTTCGGCCTCGAAGGTATAGTCTGTGCCCCGCACCAGCGTACCGTTGTCGAAACCGCCGTGTCCCAGGCGGGTATAGACGATGTACTGTTGCGGACGGGCGGTCGGTTCCAACGGGTCGTCCACCGCCTTCCAGCTGAGGCGGAAGGTGTGTTTCTTTTTCCCGGGTTCGATGGCAAAATGGCTCACCGGCAAGGGTTGTACCACATAGTCGGTGCCGTGCAGGGTGGCGAGGTATTTCAGCAGCGACTTGTAGACCGAGCGTCCCACGGTAAACTGGAAGCGCGGGTCGTGGCCCAGCTTCATGTCGGCAAAGTTCTGGTGCGAAAGCAGTTCCAGAATCATCGACGGCACGGAAGGCAGGCGTGTTTCGCTGTAGTTGCGGTTCCACAGGCTGCGTCGTTGCCAGCGGGTGCCGAAGGCGGCAGTCAGGTCGCGTTGCAGGCCGGTGAGCACACCGTCGGCCAGGTCGCGTGAGGCGTAGCGTGACATGCCGGCATGCAGTTGTCCGTTCCGGTAATCGGTGGTGTAGATGCCCAGCGAACCGATGAGTTCGTCGGTCTTCGAGAAGCCCGCATCGCTGTGCAGGCCCAAGGTCAGTTCAATGGGTACGCGCAGTCCCTCGTCCTGCGGATGATAGACCGACCCACCGTTCAGGTAGTTCACGGTATGGCTGCGGGCATTGATGTCGTCGGTATAGTCGTTCTTTCCTTCGCTCGGACTGTAGATCCGGTAGGGCATGCCTGCCCATTGCGCGCCGTAGCGTGCCCCTTCGAGGTAGCGCGGCAGACCGCTGGTTGTGCCTCCCCGTACGATGTTGCCCATGCCGCCGCCAAAGCGCACCGCATCGGCGCAGACCACTCCCTTCTGCGCACACTCGTTGCTCAGGACCACCATGCCATAGTCGTGCGTGCCCCGGTCGAATTCGAACGTACCCAGGTACACCCATGTACCGCCGCCCATCTGCTGGTTGACCAGGAATTCCGTCACGCCCCCTTTATGAAACACCAGGTATTTGGCTTCGCTCACGCTCTGAGGCAGGCTTTGGTAGGAGACATATACGGCATATTCCCCCGTTTCGGGAATGTTCGGAATCCATTGGGCAAACGCCTTTTCGGGTTTCTTTTCCGTAGCGGCAAAGCGGGCCGTCCCTTCGGTGAACGGGTTCTGTCCGTCCAGGTATCGGGTACGTCGCTGGGCAAAGCCCGTGCCCGGCGCCGTCTGCCATTTGCCTTTGCGGCTCTTCACCTCCTGGTACACCGAGCCCGGTGCCGTGACGTCATTGTCCACAATCACCTCGTGGCGTTGCGGGTCGCGTTCGCGAGGCGTATAGACCACCGCTCCCGCATTTTCGAGCATCGGCAGCAGGTACGGCACGACGAAGGCCTGGGTAAAGAGGTCCTCGGTGGTGCAGAACAGGCGCGGACGCTGCCATTCCCAACTGCCCTTGGCCTGTTTGTACACCTTGCCATGGCTTTGCCACACGGCCAGGTGCCGTCCTTCCAAGCCCTTGGGAGCCGTGTAGGGTCGCGAGATGTTCTTCACCCACGGGTTGCCCGGATGGTCGATGCGGCCCCACAGACGTGTCCGGTCCTTTTTCTTCTGCAGCAGGTTGGGCACCAGTTCCTCGATGGGTTTGCCATCGGCCACAAGGGTCAGGTCGTAGTAGTTGACCGGTCCCGGCAGGCTCTGTTTCAGCAGTCGGTAGATTCCCTTGACGTTTTCCGGTGTAAAAGGCTGGTAGCCAAAGTTCGGGTTGGCATAGACGCGAAGTTTCTTGCGTGCGTGGTCCACTTCGAAGCGTTCCAGTCGGCAGGTTCCGATGCGGGCATTTTCCGTTTCGTATTGGGTAAAGAAATCTTTCAATCGTTGTTCCACGTTCGCATCCAGTCGTTGTCCCGACGAAGCGTTGCGGCGTTGGGCCGCCAGGGGAGTCGGGTGAAAGGTGCAGTACAGACTGATCAGCAGGAGAAAAGTTATCGGTTTCATACGGTGTTTCATTGACAATTTATCGGGACGAAGGTACGGAATTTTCAGTTTGCTTTTTCTTACAGAATCCTAAAGTTTGCTATTTCGCAGGTAGTTTTCGGTGGAGAAAGAGGGAGTGTTTGCTGGGAGGGGGGCACTGCTTGCCGGAAAAATCTCTGTTTTGTGCCTAGGATGAGTCTGCTATTGGCTGATAAATAGTCTGCTATGTATGTATTTGATGGTTGAAGAGATCGTATGAGCAAGCTTTATCACCTAAGTGAAACAACTGTATCACCTAGGTGATGAAACTTCCTCACCTTAGTGAAACAACTTCCTCACCTTGGTGATAAAGCTTGTGTATCCAGTAGCTTGGACGTAGATATCAGCATGCGAAGCCTTTCAGGTACCCATCTTTCCGACCTCTCTCCGAACCAGGTTGGATTTCTGTGAAGGCGTTTGGAATGTTCCCTATCGGACCCCGAACAATCAGACTGCATGCCGAGTTTGCAGTGTAGTGTAGTAAGTGTAGTGTAGTAAGTGTAACAAGTGTAGTAGAGGAAGTGCCCCAACTTTTTTGTTTTTTTAATTGGCTATCAATCTGTAAGACGCAATTTATCGCTATCTTTGTGCTAATCAATCAAACTATCTATTTATCAATCAGAGTATGGTGAGTCGTAATGGTAAAAATCAGGTCATTCGTTTTGATTGGGCGATGAAGCGCCTGCTCAGAAACAAAGCCAATTTCAGTGTCCTTGAAGGTCTTCTCACTACGTTATTGGGTGAAAGAATCACCATTCAGCGTCTTTTAGAGAGCGAAAGTAACCAGGAGGACGAATACGACAAGTATAACCGGGTGGATATGCTTGCCGAGAATTCCAAGGGGGAGTTGGTGTTGATTGAGGTGCAGAATAATAATGAATATGCCTATTTTCAGCGTATGCTGTTCGGTACTTCCAAATTGGTTACGGAGTATATCCACCGAGGGGAAGGTTACGACAAGGTCCGGAAAGTCTATAGCGTCAATATCGTCTATTTCTCGCTAGGTCATGGTCGGGATTTCGTCTATCATGGCAAGACTGAATTCCGGGGTATCCACACGAATGACCTCTTGGAACTCACTCCTTTTCAGAAGCAGACCTTCAAGGTGGATGTGGTCAGTCAGCTGTATCCCGAATACTATATCCTGAAGGTCAACGATTTCAATCAGCTGGCCAAAAGTCCCCTGGAAGAATGGATTTATTATCTGAATACCGGAGAGATTCCTTCCACAGCCACCGCTCCCGGTTTGGAAGAGGCCCGTGAAAGACTGAAACTGGACAGTATGACCAAGGCCGAGCTGGCTGCTTATTACCGTCATCTGGACAATATTGTCATTCTTCGTGATAATATCTATACCGAACGGGAAGAAGGCCGGGCGGAAGGCCGGGCAGAAGGTCGGGCGGAAGGCCGGGCAGAAGGTCGGGCGGAAGGTCGAGCAGAAGGCCGGGAAGAAGGAAAAGAAGAAGGGCGTATGGAAGCAAAAAGGGAAAATGCCCGTAATTTGAAAAAGCTGGGAGTCCCTATGGAGATTATTTCACAAGCTACCGGATTATCGAAAGAGGAAATAGAGGAGTTATGAACGGTCACTTAACTGCCACTCAACTAACTATCGAAAGAAAAAGATGATGAAAAAGACAATCATTCCATGTATAGGCCTGTGGATGTCCCTGATGGGATTGACCGCGTGCGGCACGTTGGTGCAGAGCAAACAAGTGTTGAACCAGGTTCATCCCGGCATGACAACGGAAGAAGTCAGCCGGATTTTGGGAGAGCCGGACTACCGCCGGTTCAACCGGGAAGTGGAAGAATGGGAATATCACAAATGGCTTTCCGGCAGTGAGGCAGTGGTCATTGTCTGTTTCGAAGGCGGAGGGGTGGTTTCCATGGACTCCTTCGAGCGTCCGCAGGCTGCGCAGCCGACGGCTCCGCCGGTGGTGCAGGTTCCTCCCCTCGGGGAACCGGAAGCACATCCTTCCCATCCGCACCGGTTGCCTCGGATGAGTGATGCGGAGTTTGAAGCGTTCTACCGGAAGGTGAAAGCGGAGGCTTTTTCCAGCGACCAGCGTGATATGATCCGGGCTTTGTCGAAGAGCAAGCGCCTCACTTGCCGCCAATGCGCACAGCTGTTGACCTTCTTTAGCTTTGAAGATGAGCAGATGGCTGCCTTCCGCTGGTTTGCTCCGCATCTGGTCGACAAGGAAAACTACCGCGAAATCCAAAAGCAGTTCGACTTCTCTTTGGGTCGGGATGAAGTCAAGAAGGTGTTGGGTTTTTGACAGGTACTACCGTATAGAGCCCTTTTTCATCTTTGATTAACAGATATTTGTCGGTCTTTAGCCAACGGTTCCAGTCTTCGAAGAAGGATTGGATGAATAGGAACAAGTCTTCAGCCATATTCAGTTCTTTACCGGTATGGCAGGGGAAAACGACCTGTCCGTTCTGGATTGAAAGCCGGCGTCTGGCTCGGTCCAGTGCTTCTAGGTAAATTACTTGGTTATAGTACGCATGACGGTTGAATCCGCTGCCGTTGAGGACATCAATGGCAGCATGCGACATCATTCCTTTTGTTTTCAGAAAGGTCGTGTCGGTCAGCGTTGTTTGGTAGTCATTGGCTTCTTGACGGAGTTGGGATGTTATCAGCTGGAACAAGCTGTCTTGATAGGAACGGCTTGTTTCACGGTTCAGTGTTTCATGGATGGTCGTCAGCAGCTGGTCACAGGGAGAAGTGATGGAAAAGTGGCCATTTTCGATGCTTGTGTTGACGAAAGGATCGCTTACCACCGAGTCGTTGAATACGAAAGCGATTTGTCGTCCGATGGCTTTTTCCGTTTCAACTGCCCAATGGTTTACATAGTAAGGGTGTACTTGACCGAAGATGATCAGTTTGCCCAAGGCGTCCGTATCCAGACGTAATGTCTCAAAATCCTTTGCCGTGACAATGGGCTCCCTTGCCAAACCGTCTGCATTCGTGTTCACTACCTGATACCAGCCGTTTTCCCGGTGGTATGTCGCAGGCCGGCGATTACATCCGATGAGCAGCCCACCCAAGAGAAGCAGTATCACGGCTCCGATTGCATAATACCGCAGCACCCGACGGGCGGAAGCCTTGTCCAACGCTTCTTTTTCCAGCGTTTTCCGACGGATGTCTTCCAGTTGTTCCACACTCATTTTAGGGCCGTCTGTTTCTTTTCCTACATGCAACAGGCGGTTTCGGGTGTCGGCCATCCGTTCCCGGTTTCGTTTGCGCAGCTCCCGATTTTCCTTATCGCGCTGCAACATATCATGAATGCATCCTAAGGTTCCCATAAGGTATGATTTAGGGGTTGTGGGCCGTAAATATAGCTAAATGTTGGGAAAAAAGCTGTTTGATGGATGATATTTGTTTGAATCGGACAAGAATTTATGAGAACGAAACATTTGGGAAGTCCGGTACATCTTCTTACTCTTGATGTGTTTATGGTTGGGGTATCCCTACCAAGATTTCAGTTCCTACACTAACGACTTTCTTCTTGTATAAAGACTTGACGCAGCATTTTCAAAATAAATACCCGGAAGCTGCAGTGAAAACAGTGGTGGTTGCTTCCACTTTATGGACTGCCTCTATCCGTAGTGAATAGTTTTCCTACACTTTTCCGATTAACGTCCTATCTGAACCGGTATTCACCTGATAAATCCGTGTCTTTTGAACCGATGATGGCGTATTCTTTCTAAAAATCGCTAACTTTGTCTGAACTTGATGTTATATTATAAAACAGGAGAATTATGAAATATCCGATTGGCATACAGACTTTCGACCAGCTTATCGAACGGGGTTTTGTCTATGTGGACAAGACCGATATGGTTTACTCCCTGGCTACCGAAGGAAAGATTTATTTTCTGAGCCGTCCCCGACGTTTCGGAAAGAGTCTGCTGCTTTCGACGCTTCGTGCTTATTTCGAAGGAAAGAAGGAGTTGTTCAAGGGACTGAAGATTGACGCGCTGGAAAAAGACTGGCACGTGCATCGGGTGTTTCATTTCGATTTCAACGGAGTTGATTTTACGGTGCCGGGAGCCTTGCATCTGAAGATAGAGGGGTACTTGCAAGACTGGGAAGCGGAATTCGACATCCGTCCCGGAGTCGACACCAACCTGGGTTCCCGTTTCAGCCGGATCCTGCAGGCTGCTGCCGAGCGGATGGGATGGGGGGCCGTGGTGCTGGTGGACGAGTACGACAAGCCCTTACTCGATGTATTAGAGAAGGATCCGGCACTGCTGGAACAGAACCGGGAGTTGCTGAAGGCTTTCTATTCGGTGTTCAAGCAGGCCGACGCTTCGCTGCGTTTTGTCTTCCTGACGGGTGTCACCAAGTTCTCGCAAGTCAGCGTGTTCAGTGGTTTCAACCAACACTTGGACATCAGCATGACCGATGCATACGAGGCGCTGTGTGGCATCACGGAAGAGGAACTGCATACCCGGTTTGCGGAACCTATCCGGGAGATGGCGGTCTCGGAAGGTTGTACGGAAGAGGAAATGCGTCGGCAGTTGAAGCGGCATTACGATGGTTACCATTTCAGCAAGGAGATGACGGACATCTACAATCCGTTCAGTTTGCTGAATACTTTCTTTAATCAGGACATCCGTGACTATTGGTTTGCTTCGGGCACACCGACGTATCTCATTCGCCTGATGAACCATTTTCATGAAGGGATTGACCAGTTGACGGGTAAGTATTATGCGCTGGATGAGTTTGTGAATTACAAGGCTGATACGGAATGCCCGTTGCCGATGATTTACCAGAGCGGCTACCTCACCATCAAGGATTACGACAAACGCCGGAAGACCTTCCTGCTGGACTTTCCCAACAATGAGGTCAAAAATGGTTTTCTCACCTTGGTGGCTTCCAATTATCTGAAAATAAGGGAGAATGTCAGCAACTTGGCCCAGGACCTGGCATTTGCTTTGGAAGATGGTGAACTGGACGAGTTCCGCCAAATGCTGACTTCTTTCCTGGCCAGCATTCCCTATACGATGCGTCGCAAAGAAAGCGAGCCGGAACGGGAACGGTATTTCCAATACACCTTCTACCTGCTGCTTCGCTTGATGAGCGTCTATACGATTTGGGTGGAAAAGGAGCAAAGTGAAGGTCGGGTGGATGGCATCGTGGAAACGCCGCAATACGTGTATATCTTTGAATTCAAGCTGGATGGAACGGCTGCGGAAGCCCTGCAGCAGATTGAAGCGAAAGGGTATGCCCGCGAGTATGAAGCGGATGCCCGACAGGTGGTGAAAGTGGGTGTGAACTTTTCTTCCCAGACGGGGACGATTGAGGGGTGGGAAGTTCGGAAGTGATGGTTTGCGTGGTCATGACACTTACCTGTATGGGATACTAAACCGTCTGCATTCGTGTTCACCACCTGATACCAGCCGTTTTCCCGGTGGTATGTCGCAGGCCGGCGATTACATCCGATGAGCAGCCCACCCAAGAGAAGCCATATCACGGCTCCGATCCCATAACACCGCAGCATCTGACGGGTGGAAGCCTTGTCCAACGCTTCCTCTTCCAGCGTCTTCCGACGGATGTCTTCCAGCTGTTCCATACTCTTTTCATGGGGTATCTTGGGTCTCCTTAGAAAAAAAGGAGTTTGACGTGAATCTTGAAACTGATTTTTGATTATTTTTGTGTCGTTGCCTGTATGCGTAAATAACGGATAGGGCTGAAAGGTTATTCTATTGTATGAAATATCCATTCAAGTAAGATGATGAACTATAGACTTTTTTTTCTCGGTTTGCTGTCGTTGTTGAGTATGGGTGCAACGCATTTGTTGGCTCAAACGTTCCGTGTACAGCGTGTGGAAGTTCCTAAAGATAGTTTGTATCGACAAACGATTGATTATTTAAGGGAACATGAATTTTGCATAGATTGCGTGGATTGGCAATCAGGTTTTGTCAAGGCTAAAAAGTATGTGGAGAATGATAAACTGCTCAGTACATCCGTTGGCAAACGGATAGAGTTAAGCATATTCGTAAGTCCTGTTGATGAAGCCCAATCATCGCTATCCTTGTCAATTTATTGCATTAGCTTAGACAAAAATCCAGCTTTCCATCAGGAAGGTATGTGTAAGGATGAAAAAATCTACCAATCTCTCATTCAAGGAATTATATCGACCGAATAGATGAGTTTTGTCCCCTCGTGCTGCTTGATGGCCTGCCCCAAGAAGAATGGTCCTTGCCATACCTTCTATAAAAAAATACTTCCTCTCTGCGGTTGAGAAAAACAACAAGCGCAGGGAGGAAGTATTCTTTCAGTCATTGGCATAATGGATTCAATCCACGTTGCCGATGGAGAACTGTTCGGGGTGCTTGCCCTTGAACTGCTTGAAATACAGTTTGATTTCGCGCATATCCTTCTGGATATCCCCGCTGGGATGAAGCACCTTTTCGCAGGTAATGCATTTCTTTTCGTAATCGATGCCGATGAGCACGATGGGTAGTCCGGCACCCTGGGCGATGTAGTAGAAGCCCTTCTTCCAGTTGGGGTTCGCCTTGCGGGTTCCTTCGGGCGTGATGGCCAGGTGGAACTTCGGGCTCTTCTTGGCCAGTTCGATGGTCTGGTCCACCAGCGAGGTGCGCTTGCTGCGGTCCACCGGCATGCCACCCATCCAGCGGAAGATGGGACCCAGCGGCCAGAAGAACCAGTCCTTCTTCATCATGAAGCCCGACTCGCGGCCCACGGCACCCAGGAAGAGCTTGCCGATGAACAGGTCCCAGTTGGTGGTGTGCGGAGCGGCACAGATGATGTACTTGTCGTAATCGGGGGCTGTGACTACCGCCTTCCAGCCGAGTACTTTATAGTACAGGAAACTGCAGAGGGTTTTCTTCATTCCCACGGCCTTATGCGTTGGTAGACTGGGCCAGCTGGTCAGCTACGGTTTGTACTTCCTTGTTCAAATCCTGATGCAGCTTCTGGTAGAAGCCTTTCACGTTGCCCGGTTCGGTGTGGCTGATGCGCGGAACCAGTGCCAGTACGTTGTGTACAGCTTCCACTACCACTTCACGATTCACTCCTTCCACCAGGCTGGCCAGGAACAAATCGCCAGCTATATAAGTAATTTTCTTCTTCAAAAGTCTTCTGCTTGCCATAATTGTAATGTTTTAAGTGAATACAAAAATCTAATTTCGGGGTAAAGATAGTATTTTTTATTTGTATACGTTTTTATATTTGCAAAAAAAGAGCGAAATTTGCACGTGAATCGAGTTTGAAAATTCGATTGCATTCCTCAAGAGAGGTTTATACACCTTTTGATAGAGATTTATACACCTTTTAATAATAAATAGATTATGACTAAAAGTGCATTGCAAATTGCCAGAGCTGCTTATCAGCCCAAACTTCCGAAAGCGTTGAAAGGCGCAGTTAAAGTACAGGAAGGCGAAGCTACTCAGTCGGTAGCTGACCAGGAAGCCATCAAGGCTTTGTTCCCCAACACTTACGGCATGCCGTTGATCCAGTTCGTGGAAGGCGAAGCTGTTTCTCTGCCGGCTATCAACGTGGGTGTGATCCTGTCGGGTGGTCAGGCACCGGGCGGACACAACGTAATTTCAGGTCTGTACGACGGTATCAAGGCGTTGAACAAGGACAGCAAGCTGTATGGCTTCATCCTGGGCCCCGGTGGTTTGGTTGACCATAACTATAAGGAACTGACCGACGAAATCATCGACGAATACCGCAACACAGGTGGTTTCGATATCATCGGTTCAGGCCGTACCAAGCTGGAAAAGGAAGACCAGTTTGAAAAGGGTTACGAAATCATCAAGGAACTGGGCATCAAGGCGCTGGTAATCATTGGTGGTGACGACTCAAACACAAACGCTTGCGTTTTGGCTGAATACTACGCTGCCAAGAACTATGGCGTACAGGTAATCGGTTGCCCGAAGACCATCGACGGTGACTTGAAGAACGAAATGATTGAAACTTCTTTCGGTTTCGATACGGCATGTAAGACTTACGCTGAAGTAATCGGTAACATCCAGCGCGACTGTAACTCAGCTCGCAAGTACTGGCACTTCATCAAGCTGATGGGTCGTTCGGCTTCTCACATTGCACTGGAATGTGCACTGCAGGTTCAGCCCAACGCTTGTATCATCTCGGAAGAAGTGGAAGCTAAGGATATGTCACTGGACGATGTAGTGACTTACATCGCTCAGATCGTAGCCGACCGTGCTGCACAGGGCAACAACTTCGGTACCGTATTGATTCCGGAAGGCTTGATCGAATTCATCCCCGCTATGAAGCGTCTGATCGCTGAACTGAACGACTTCCTGGCTCACAACGCCGCTGAATTTGCGCTGATCAAGAAGTCTCACCAGCGTGAATACATCATCTCGAAGCTGTCTAAGGAAAATGCAGACATCTATGCTTCTCTGCCCGAAGGCGTAGCTCGTCAGCTGACGCTGGACCGCGACCCGCACGGAAACGTACAGGTATCACTGATCGAAACTGAAAAGCTGCTGTCGGATATGGTGGCTGTGAAGTTGGCTCAGTGGAAGGAAGAAGGCAAGTATGTAGGCAAGTTCGCTGCTCAGCACCACTTCTTCGGTTACGAAGGCCGTTGCGCGGCTCCGTCTAACTTCGACGCTGACTACTGCTACTCTCTGGGTTACACAGCTTCTATGCTGATTGCTAACGGCAAGACTGGTTACATGTCTTCTGTACGCAACACTACTGCTCCGGCTGAAGAATGGATTGCAGGTGGTGTGCCCATCACCATGATGATGAACATGGAACGTCGTCACGGCGAAATGAAGCCGGTTATCCAGAAGGCGCTGGTGAAGCTGGACGGTGCTCCTTTCCTGAAATTCGCTGCTAACCGCGAACGTTGGGCTGCCGAAACAGACTACGTTTATCCGGGTCCGATCCAGTACTTTGGTCCTTCTGAAGTATGCGACGAACCGACAAAGACACTGCAGCTGGAACAGGCTAAGTAATGAGTCGTTCACGCGAATAAATCATTCATAGAAAAAACCCATCGGGGCTGGCTGTACATACAGGTCCCCCGATGGGTTTATTTGTATGAAACCCTGAACTCCATCCCATCCAGAACTTCAATCCTTGAACTTCATCCAATCCTGAACTTCATCTTTTAATGAACGAAACCATGAGGAATATGAACTCCCTGAAACACACCTTGAAATTGACAAAGAAAGGTTCTTTTCACCGTATTTTCAAAGGAACGTTGAAAGCCGCTGTTCTTGGCCTGTGGGCAGGAACTTCCCTGCAAGCCCAAGCGCAAACTCAGTTGCCCGCATCCATCGATTCGGTCTTTGCGCCTGTGCGTGTAGCTACTCCGCCTTCGGATGCCTACATCGGTCTTTCTTTGCTCGAGGACGGCGAAATCCGCCATTACAACGTGGGCGAACAGGCGGCGCCCGGCAGTTTCTATCTGTCGAGCAAGGACCATGGACTCACCTGGAAACAGGTGCGCTGTCCGCGTGAGATGCTGTCTGCCGATCGGCGCAGTCCGCTGAGCGGGGAATACATCCGTCTGGTGAACATGTTGGACCAGGGGGTGTACTGCATCCGCACGGAGGGAGGCCTGACCGGCAACCGTACTCTGACGAAGGTATCGGATACCCGCTCCATCATGATCAAGCCGCCGGTCTTCATCCGGGGTGGGCAACGCATCGTGGTGGCTGCGCACGGCGATGTGTCGCCCAAGGGGTGTTATACCTATGTGTCGGACGATGACGGCCGCACCTGGCAGCGTTCGAACATCGTGACTTCGCCCAACCACGAAGGGGGCGGTTTTCACGACGGTATCCGTTGGAACCACGGGGCTGTGGAGCCCACGGTGGTGGAACGGACCGACGGTACGTTGTGGATGTTGATGCGTACGTCGCAGGACCAGCACTACGAAGCGTTTTCTTCCGACGGTGGTCTGACCTGGAGCGAGTCGCGTCCGTCGCCCTTCTACGGGACCATCACCATGCCGACCATCGGTCGGTTGGCCGACGGCCGCTTGCTGTTTTTCTGGTGCAATACGACCCCGCTGCCCGAAATGGGAGGCACCAACGGGGTGTGGGACGATGTGTTCACTAACCGCGACGTGACGCACGTGGCCATTTCGGAAGACGACGGCCAGACCTGGAAGGGTTTCCGCGAACTCTTCCGCGACCCGTTGCGCAACGCCTATGACTATGCGTTGCGGGGCGGAGGCATCGACCGGGGCGTGCATCAGGCTCAGTTTGTGGAGCCGGTACCCGGCAAGATTGTCGCTTCCATCGGTCAGCATCCCCTGCACCGCAGCCTGCTGGTGTTCGATGTGGACTGGCTGTACGAGACCGAGCAGTATTGTGATTTTTCCGATATGCTGGACCAGTGGACGACCTTCAATTACCTGAAAGGTATCAAGGGACATTGTGCCTACAACCGCGCCGAAGGATGCAGCCTGTTGCCCCATCCCGAGAAGCCCGGCAAGCAGATCCTGCACGTGAAGTATCGTCCCGATGCTTCGCTGGTGACCGATGCACGAGGAGCCGTATGGAACTTCCCGGCCATGCGTCAAGGCACGTTCACAGCCAGTCTGCGTATTCCCGAAGGTTCGCAGGAGGTTTCGCTGTTGCTGAACGACCGTTGGTTCAATCCGTCGGACACGGTAGCCCGTTACCATTGCCAGTATGCGTTGAAACTCGACCGTGAGGCTTTGGGCATCCGCGACAACGCTTGGCATGAAGTCACCCTTACCTGGGACCTGGACCACAAGAAACCCGTAGCACGGGTGTATGTCGATGGACGCAAGCGTTCGCTGCGTTTGCCGTTGGAACATGCTTCGGCAGCCGGCATCAGTTATGTACATTTCCTGGCCGATCCGGCTCCCGACAATTCAGGCGTTCAGGTGGAATGGGTACGGGCCAAATCCGTCCAGCGATAAGGCAAGAACCTGCAAGCATGCGCAAGAACCAGTAAGAGATAGTCAGCCAGTGTGTAGTAACTAAAGGAAGATGAAGAAGAAAAACGAAACTCCCGCAGAAACTTCCTCAACCGGTCAGCGAATTTCGTCCGGTCAGCGATCAGCATCCGGTTCGCAAATTGCGTCCGGACAACGGTCATCGTCCGGACAGCAAACTTCGTCCGGACAACGAACCTCGTCCGGTTCGAAGCCACGTGGAACGGCCGCCGCTTCGTCGAAACGGACATCGGTCCGGCAATTGGAACTCTTTGCCACCGATGCCGATGGACGATTGGCTGCCGAGGCGTGGGAAGAGGTGCCCCGTTCGTCGGTTGAAAGGAAGGTTTCCGAGGCACAGCGTCCGAAGCGTTCTTCCGAGGCACAGCGTCCGAAGCGTTCTTCCGAGACACAGCGTCCGAAGTCTTCTTCCGAGACGCAGCGCCCGAAGCGCTCTTCCGAGACACGGCGTCCGAAACAACCCGTGGAAAAGCTTCATCCGAAGCGGCCTTCCAAACCGATGCCTGCCTGGTTGCGTTATCTTTGGATGAGTCTCATTGTATTGGCTTTTTCGGGGGCCTTCTACTATTTCTTTATCCGTCCGTATGCGTACCGCTGGAAGCCCTGCTATGGACTGAAAGCTTATGGCATCTGCATGCCGTATGGTTATCAAGTACATGGTATTGACATTTCGCATCACCAGGGAGAAATCGATTGGGCGCACTTGCAGCAGACGCGTCAGGGACCGTTCCCTGTTCAGTTTGTCTTTCTGAAGGCTTCGGAGGGAGGAGATTATCTGGACCCCACCTTTTGGGCCCATTTTGATTCGGCACGTGCCCATGGTTTCATCCGGGGAGCCTATCACTTTTACAACCCGAAAACCGACCCGGTGCGCCAAGCCGACTTCTTTATCCGTACGGTGAAGTTGGAGGCAGGGGATTTGCCACCGGTGCTCGACATTGAGAAACGGGGAAAGGATGAACAGGTGTTACGTCGTGACTTGAAAATCTGGCTCGACCGGATTGAGCAGCATTACCGGGTGAAGCCGATTCTCTATACGTCCTACAAGTTCAAGACACGCTATCTGAACGACTCGGTCTTCAACTCCTATCCGTATTGGATCGCCCATTATTACGTCGATTCAGTGGAATATCGGGGACAGTGGAAGTTCTGGCAGCATACCGATGTAGGTTCCTTGCCGGGTATCTCGGAGCAAGTGGACTTGAACATCTTCAACGGTTCGCTGGAGGAATTGAGACAGATGCTCCTTCCGGAAAGGAAAGAGGACTCGGTTAGGGTGGCCGAAGGCATTCCTTCGGCGGGAGGAGTCGGTACAGGAAAGAAACTGTAAAGCAACGGTAAAGCCTAAGCATTTAAATGTGCGGTCGAATGACTGCAATCGTGCGGTCGAATGGTTGAAACTGTGCGGTCGAATGGCTGCAACCGTGCGGTCGAATGACTGCAACCGTGCGGTCGAATGACTGCAACCGTGCGGTCGAATGACTGCAACCGTGCGGTCGAATGGTTGAAACTGTGCGCAAACAGTGTAGAAATTTTGCTGAATTTATTCAAAAAGATGACGATATGAATTTATTAATGAACATTCTTTGGCTGATATTCGGAGGTTTTCTCATTTGTGTGGAATACATCCTTTCCAGCCTGCTGCTGATGCTGACTGTCATCGGTATCCCTTTTGGCTTGCAGACCTTGAAACTGTCGGTGCTGGCCTTGTGTCCGTTTGGTCGTGAAATCCGCTCCACTCCTCATACGGACGGCTGTCTGAGTGTGGTGATGAACATCCTCTGGATTCTGGTGGGTGGTATTTGGATCAGTCTGTCGCACTTGTTCTTCGGAGCTGTCCTGTGCCTTACTGTCATCGGCATTCCCTTCGGACTGCAGCACTTTAAGTTGGCCGGCTTGGCGCTGACTCCTTTTGGTAAAGAAATTGTATAAAGCTGATTTTATGAACACCTGTATGCTCATTCGTTTGTGTAAAGGAGTACGTTTCCCTTGGAGGAAATGTAGGGGAATCAGTGGGCTCCCTGGAAAGCAGGCTTTGCGAAAGTGGACTCTTGGACCTGTCGCTTTGGGAAAGCTGGCCTTGGCGGTGTGGACAGCCGTGAGTCTGACGGCTTGTGGGAAATCCGAGCAACTCCCCAAGGAAATACCCTCCTTCACCCTTTGTCAGGAAAATCCGCATACCCCTGTGCGTCATCAGGGACGGACTTCCACTTGCTGGGCTTTTGCCACCACCGGCATGTTGGAGTCGGAATGGCTGCTTCGTCACCCCGGTGATACCCTTCGCCTTTCTGTGATGTATTTTGTGCGGCAGAAATACCTCAATCAGTTGGAAGCCTACTATTATTCCCACGGTCGCGAGGAAATCCGTTCCGGCAGTTTAGGTCATTCTTTGTGGAGGGTTTGGCAGGAGGATGGAGCAGTACCTTACGAAGCGTACAAGGGGTATCTGCCGGGTGCCCGGCGTCACGACCATCGCTCTTTGTTGAAGCAGTTGAAAAAGCTGGCCGAAGAGGCGGTGGATGCGAAGGACTTGGAGGGATATCGGAAAAAGGCTGAAGCACTTCTTGATCAGGAATTGGGGGCTGTTCCCGATACGTTTGTTTATCGGGGACATCGGTATACTCCCCGCTCGTTTGCCGATTCACTGAAGCTTTGTCCATCCGACTATGTGCAAGTGACCAGTTTGATGCACCATCCTTATCGGAAGGCTGTGGTGGTCGAGTTCCCCGACAATTGGGAACACGGAACCTTTGTCAACTTGCCACTGGATGAATGGGAACTTGCCATCCGCAAAGCCTTGTCCGAGGGCCATACCCTGGCTTGGCATGGCGATGTCTCGGAATCGACTTACCTGCCCCGTCAGGGGTTTGCCTATTGGCCTGTCCATCCGGTTACAGCCGAGTTGCGCCAATGGGAATATGCGCGTTTTCAAACCACCGACGACCACATGATGCTCTTGGTCGGTACAGCTCGTGATGAGGCCGGCAAGCTCTATTACCGCTTGAAGGATTCGTATGGGAAATACGGTCCTCACCAAGGCTATATTTATCTGTCCGAGGACTATTTTCGGGCCAAGACGCTTTCCGTTTGGCTCCCTCGGTTCCAATAGATTTTTTGTTGTCTGTTGGTTGATAAGCATTTACCCCTGTTACAAGGATCCTTGTAACAGGGGTAAATGGGTTGTAAATGTGCAATAATGTATTGCGTTAAGAACCGTTTCGTCTTTACTGCTTGATGAACTTCACGGCTGCCCAGCGGTTCTTTTCGCGGTGATGGTCGAACTGCAAGCCCAGACTTTCGGCTTTTTCACGGATCACCGGGATGTCTTCTACATAGAAGCCGCTCATGTAGAGTTCCGAACCCGGATGCAGACAGGCTACGTAGCGAGGCATATCGGCCAACAGGATGTTTCGGTTGATGTTGGCAATGATGACATCGAACGGCGCATGGCCCTCCAGCAGCGAGGCATCGCCCAGATGGACGGTAATGTTGTCGATATGGTTCAAAGCAATGTTGTCGCGCGAGTTGTTTACACACCAATCGTCGATGTCAATGGCTTCCACCGGATCCGCACCGCGCATCGAGGCGAGAATGGCGAGGATGGAGGTGCCGCAACCCATGTCGAGGACCGACTTGCCTTGCAGGTCGGCATCCAGCAATTCGCTGAGGATGGAACTGGTGGTTTCGTGGTGACCGGTACCGAACGCCATCTGGGGATTGATCAGGATTTCATATTCGGTCTTCGGCGTATCCTTGTGGAAGGTGCTGTGGATGCAGCAGCGGTCGCCGATGACGATGGGTTGGAAGAAATTCTTTTCCCACTCTTCGTTCCAGTTCTTGTCCTCCGCTTCTACGACGGAATAGGTCACCTGCGTGTCGGGCAGGGGAAAGTCGGCTACCAGGGTCTGCAGGGCCGTTTCATCAAACAGGCTTTGCTGGATGTAGGCCTGCACGCCTTCTTCACAAGCTACGAAACTCTCGAATCCGATTTCTGCAGCCAGGGCTGAAACGACATCGTTCACCGTCTCGGTGCAGGGTTGTGTGCGGAAAGTTACTTCTAAATATTTCATCTGTTCATGCTTTATATCTTCGGCAAAGATACAACTATTATAGAACTATTTGGCCCATTTCGATGAAAATAGGGGAATCCCTACCAAAGAATAGGGATTTTCTTTCGGGGGTATCGCTCTACTTCTGTTATCTTTGCCTGTGCAAAACCTATATCGAGATTCAATGAATTGGATACAGAAACTGACTAATAAGGAATGTGTATGAAAAAGAGGGTATTGACCATGCTGATGCTGGTGTGCCTGCCGTTGCTGGCAATGGCACAAAGTGCAGGGGATGACCTGTATTTCATCCCCAAGAAGAAGAAGGCCCAGAAGCAAGAGGTGAAGACGGTGGTGCCGGTAAAGCAGCAAACCAACGTCTATGCCGCTCCGGGGTCAACCGTCGTGGTGAAGGATTCCCAAGGCCGCACCCGCGATGTGGACGAGTACAACCGTCGCTATACGGCCCGCGACAACCGTTTCTCGATGCAGAACGATACGCTGTACATCGAGGAAAAGCCGTTGAACGAACGGGGCGAATGGGTGAACGGGTTTGAAGGTTCGCAGTCGGATTACGAATACGCCATGCGTATTGTCCGTTTCCGCAATCCGCGGTACGCCATCCCTGTGAGCAGCCCGTTGTATTGGGATGTGGTCTACACGCTGCCCTCGTGGGAATGGAATGTGTATGACGATGGCTTCTATGCCTATGCCTTCCCGACAGCCACGAACCGTTTGTGGTGGGATTGGCGCTGGAACTCTTGGGGACCCGGCTGGGGTTTCAGTTGGGGATGGAGTTCGCCATGGTACTACAGCAGCTGGTACGGTCCGAGCTATTATTGGGGCAGCCGCTGGGGCTGGTACGACCATTTCCATTATCACCATCATTATTTCCCGCATTACGGTTGGGGAGGCGGACACTGGGGTGGACATCACCACTGGACCCGTCCCGATTGGTACAACGACCGTCGCGGCAATCCCGCCCGTTACCGTGCCTCTCTGGCCAGTCACCGGGGCGACCGTTATTCGTCGTCGAACGGCCTGCAGACCGACCGTCGGGCTTATCGCTCCTCACAGCGTGGTACGGGAAACAGCCGTGTAGCCGGTCGGGTAGTTCGCAGCAGCCGCGTAGCTTCCCAGGGTACCTCTGTCCGTCCGAACCGGGGAAATGTGTATCGGGGTGAAACTGCAGGCGGAACCCTGCAGAGCGACCGCCGTCGTCCTTCCTCTGCTTATACCCGTCCGAATCTGTCGGGCCGTGGCGAAACGAATTATACACGTCCCAGCAGCACGCGCAGCAGTGTACGCAATACGCAAGGAACGTACCGTCGCGGACAGGCTGTAGAACGCTCTTCGAACTACAGTCGCAACAATCGCGGTAGCTTCAACAGCAACCGCAGCAGCAACCGTAGCAGCTTCAACAGCAACCGCAGTTCGTATGACCGCAACCGTTCTTCCAGCGGCAGCTTCAGCAGCGGCAGCAGCCACAGCCGTTCTTCCTACAGTACGGGTGGCGGTGGAGGTCGCTCTTCGGGTGGAGGCGGTGCCCGCAGACGATAAGCTATCCATCCATCCTACATAAGCTATACAACGGATAGCCGGGTGTTTCTACCCTGATGGATGAATGAAGACCTTTAGGGATAAATGAAAGTCTTTAGGGATGAACCAAAATCTTTAGGGATGAACCAAAATCTTTAGGGATGAACCAAACATCCTTACGGATAAACTAAATGAACATTGAAGATGAAAAACAAACGATTTCTTGGAACTGCCTGCGCCTTGGCTTTGACGCTGGGGGCTGCGGCACAGACTCAATATGATGCTGCCCGCCTGATGGGCAGTGAACTGAATGGTACAGCCCGTTTCGTGGGAATGGGCGGAGCGATGAGCGCTTTGGGAGGGGATATTTCGGTCATCTCCACCAATCCGGCCGGTATCGGTATCTATCGCAGCAACGACTTTTCGACTACTTTCGGCTTCAACCATACGAAGACGGAAAGTGATTTTGGCGGTACGAAAATGAAGGATCACCGCAATCGGGCATCGTTCGACCAAATAGGCTTTGTCTATAGCCTGAAGATTGGCAACAACACGTCCCTGCGCTATGTGAACTTCGGTTTCAATTACCACAAGAGCCGTAACTTCAACCGGCTGTTTGCCGCCGGCGGCGACTTGGGCGGCCTGTCGCAGACCTGGCAGATGGCCAACATGTTTGGCGATGCCATTCCGAACAATGTGGCGACCGATGTAGCGGCCGACGAGGTGTACAACGCCAAGAACCCCTATACCTCGGAAAAGTTTGTCAATTATCCCTATCTGGGCATCATGGGCATCCGAACCGATTTGGTGGGTGTGGACAAGGATAACAAGCTGTTCGGATGGAACAGTGACTATCACAAGTACACCAGCCGCGAAGAAGGGGGCATCAACCAATACGACTTCAACGTAGCTTTCAATATCCAGGACCGCGTGTATCTGGGCTTGACTTTGGGTGCGTATGACGTAGATTACAAGCGAACCTCTTACTATACGGAAGATATTTTCTACCCCGTCGGCGATAAGCTCGACGATGAAGGTTTTTACGAACTGACGAACTGGTTCGAAACCAGCGGTACGGGTGTCGACGTGAAATTGGGGATGATTGCCCGTCCGTTCGAGGATTCGCCTTTCCGCATCGGCTTCGCTGTGCGTACGCCGACCTGGTACGAACTGACCGATTATTATGCGGGCGATTTGTACAGCAACTATACGTTGGCCGGTGAAACCAAGCCGACGGAGATTGCGGAGTTTACTCCCGACTATGTAGGAGGCGACATGCGCCGCGACTACAAGTTGGTCACTCCGTGGAAATTCAATGTCAGTATGGGTACTACCTTCGAAAACGTGCTGGCCGTGGGGGCTGAATATGAATTTATGGACTATTCCAGTGCCGAACTGCAGTACGAAGATGGGTACGAGATGGAAGGCCAGACGATGGCTATTGAAGAGGATTTGAAGAAGGTGCATACCCTGCGCTTGGGTATGGAAGCCCGTTTGGCACCGGAGTTCAGTCTGCGTGCCGGATACAACTACCGCACCGCTTTGTTCAAGGACAATGCCTTCAAGCAGTTGGACATGAACGATATGCGCACCGATACCGAATACCACAATACGAAGGACCTGAATACCTTTACAGTGGGTATGGGTTATCGGGGTCAGTGGCTGTATGCCGACCTGGCCTACAAATGCGACCTGTACAAGTCCGATTTCTATGCTTTTGATGAAGTCGAACTGAAGGCTACCAAGGTGGACCATACCCGCCATCAACTGTTGATGACGGTCGGTGTCCGCTTCTAGCCATCCGGAAAGTAGGGTATGTTCAGATACGGAATATTAACTACTGAATGCGGAATACGGAACTCTGAATTCTGAATACGGAACTCTGAATGCGGAATACGGAATTCTGAATGCGGAATACGGAAATTGTGAGTCTAACGATTAATAACTGTTGAATGAATGCGTCGGGAAGCCTTTCCAAGCTTTTCGGCGCATTTTATTTTCTTTTCTTCGAATCGGTGCGGTATTCCTTTTTCTTCCAGAAATTGAAGCCGGCATACACTCGGATGGTGCCAAAGGTATTCTGCAAGGCAAAGTCGCGTTTGCGATAGTCGTAGGTGTGCATCACCAGCGAGGCCCCCACAAAATACTTGCTGTTGTTGTAGACAATGGCTGCCCGGGTAATCAAGTCGAAATTCAGTTCTTTGATGAAATAGTTCTGTTGCTCGATTTCGTCGATTTTGGTATGCTTGTACGCCAAAGCCGGCAGCAAGGTCAGGTTGGCCACGCAGTTTTTGGCGAACACCCAATTGTACCCGTAGCCCACGTGCAGGCTGTAGTCGTTGTATTTCACCTTTTGGAAGCGTAGCGATTCGTGCAGCTGTTGCTGCAAGGGGGCAGGAAGCTTCTCGGCATCGAACTGTATCCGATGCTGCGAATAGGAGAGACCTGCCATGAACGAACCGGCACTACGGCGCTGGTTGGTGGATTGGCTGTAGGCTGCCGGATACGAGAATCGTTTATAGTTGAATATCCAGTAGGCATTCAGTCCGCGGATCTTGCTTTGCAGTCCGTCGAAGGGGACATCCTTGATGGGTTCGTCCAGCTGGAATCCTTCGGTGGAGCGGATTTTGAAGTCGCTGCCGGTTTTGCGGTAGTACAAGTCGACGCCAAATTTCGAACTGTAGAGGTTCAAGGCCATTTCGGTTTTCTTGGGTTTGTTCTTGGAACTGCCGGTCAGGCTTTCGATGTCGAAGGTATAGCCCAGGAAAATCCATCGCCAGCCAAAGTAAATTCCCAGTTTGAAGCCAGGGTCCGGAGAAAACCGGATGCGCTGCTTTTCGCCACCTCCCTTGCCTCCCAGACGGTATTGTTCATGCCAGATGCTTTGCTCCAGCATGAAGGCCAGGTTGTAGCGGTTGGGCGAGATATAGTTGGTGTCGATGGCATTGAACTGTCGGCCTACTCTCCGGAGGGTTCGTCCCGTTTCCCGTACCACGGTCACCATGCCGTCTTTGAATTGGATGAGACCGTCGCCTACCGACTTTCGCAAGACGGGCTTGGGCGGACCGGAGGCGTTCAAACTGTCCTCCCGAACCGTTTGGGCATAAGCGGGCAGGCAGCTTCCGCACATCAGAAGTTGCATTCCTAGCAGTAGGAACAAGGTTCGGTAAGCAGGTAGTTTCATCATTACAGTCTTATCGTTACAGTCTTATCGTTATAGGCTTATTATTATAGTCTTATCGTTATAGGCTTATTATTACAGCCTTATCGTTACAGCCTTATCGTTATAGGCTTATTATTACAGCTTTATCATTACAGCTTCATCATTACGGCTTCATTGTAACAATTTCATCGTAACGATTTCATTGTTACAGTTTGTTGAGGATGCGGTCCATGACCCAGTTGGTGGGCGTAGCACTGATGCCGTCGCACGTACAGATGGCTTTTCCTTGCAGGTGTTCCACGACTTTCTGGATAAGTGGCAATTGTACATGAGGCGGGTTCTCGGGAAGGAACTCTTCGCGTCCGCGTTCGGTGTGCAAGGCAATGGGATCGTAGGTAAACACCGAAAAGCAAATCATCCCTTTGTCTCCGATGATTTCGATACGGTCTTCCTTGGCCGAGTCGTGCGCTACGAAGCACCACGAGCCGGAGCCCGGCAGTCCGTTTTCGAATTTGAAGCAGGCACTGATGGTGTCTTCCGCCGCATAGAGTCCTCCGCGGTTGCTGGTATAGCCTTCCGCTTCCAGGATGCAGCCGAACATATCCTGCAGCAAATCCAGTTGGTGAGGGGCCAGGTCGTAGAAGTAACCGCCTCCTGCGATGTCGGGCTGTACGCGCCAGGGCAGATTCGTGCTGTTGTAGTCCAAGTTGCGGGGAGGTTGGGCAAATCGTATCTGGACGTTGATGACATTGCCGATGGTTCCGTCGGTGGCCCATTGGCGTACCTGTTGGAAATAGGGCAGGTAGCGGCGGTAGTAAGCCACGAAACAAGGGATACCCGTTTCGCGCGAGATGCGGTTGATTCGGGCACAGTCCTCATAGGTAGCTGCCATCGGCTTTTCAATGTACACCGGTTTGCCGGCCTTCATCGCCATGATGGCATACGTTGCATGCGAGGAGGGGGGAGTGGCAATGTAGATGGCATTCACATCCTCATCCCCGATCAGTTGTTGGGGGTCGGTATACCAGCGCGGTATGTGGTGGCGTCGGGCATACGATTCGGCTTTTTCAGCATCCCGGCTCATGACGGCCATTACTTTCGAACCTTCTACCATGGCGAAGGCGGGTCCGCTTTTCTTTTCGGTCACTTCACCGCAACCGATAAATCCCCATTTTACAGTTTTCAGTTTCATTGTTTGGCTTTGTTTGGGGCCTTGCCAAGGCATCCTGTCGTCCTGGCTGGGCCTGTTTGCTTGGTTTAGGTCCTTGGGTCCCCGGAGGGCAGGAACCTAATTTTTCACAAAGATAGGATATTGGAACGATAAAACGAAAAGAATCCGAGTCGGAAATGGGGGAGGGAACTCCTCTCTGCCGGGTGGGTCAGCCTCTGGCTGTCCTCTGGCTGCCCTCTAGCTGTCCTCTGGCTGTCCTTTGGCTGCCCTCTGGCTGTCCTCTAGCGGGGGAAATATTTTCGCTGCAGACGCTTGAATTCCGGTGAGGAAAGATACGTATCGAGCCAGGCGTTCAGGGTGTCGAGCAGGACAGGAGCGTGTTTGCTGACGCCCCACGAGTAGAACTGCGAGAAGCTGATGGCCATGTGAATGTCCAGTTGGGGTAAGTCGGCCAGCGAGGAGCGGGCCATGTTTTCGTCGCAGACGGCATAGTCGATGTCGCCGGCAGCCACCAGGGCCAGCAACTGTTCGGGACCGTATTTCTCGATTTCTTGGATGTAGATAGTGTCGCCTATTTCGTCGCTCAGGTGACGGATGCGTTGGGCGGCCGGCGAGTCCTTGACCAGGTGGACCGTCTTGTGGGCCAGTTGCAGTTGGCTGCGGATGAACAGCGTGTCGTGCTCGTCGCGCGCTTTCCGTTGTACCAGCACTTGTTTGCTCAAGAGGATGGGACGGGTAAAGAGCAGCGAGTCCTTCGATTCGCTAGTCACCACCGTACTGTTGGCCAGGATGTCGAAACGGCCTTCCTGTATACCTTGCAGGCGTTTGCCGAAGCTCATTTCGGGGGTGATTTCGGCCTTCAGTCCTTGGTCGCGGGCAAAGGCCTGCAGCAGTTCGTAGTGGAATCCTGTGAGTGAATCTCCGTCGGCATGATAGCTCACCGAGTTGTATTCCGTGACCGCCCGCAGGATGCCCGAGGTCCGGATGTCTGCATAGTCGCGGTGGGGCGGTTCGGCTGGAGTGTCATCCGTTCCGTTCCGTTGCAGGAAGAGAAGGCTGAAGGTGATGCCGCAGGCTATTCCGAGTAAGGTTTCGATGATTCGTCTTCGAAGGGGATGGAATTGTTTTTTCATGGCTTTTCAGGTTTTCAGGTTTCAAGGTTTTCATATTTCCAAGTTCTCAGGTTTCCAAGTTCTCAGGTTTCAAGGTCCGGATAAGCAGCAGGGGATACGAAGGCGGGTTCGTATCCCCTGAGTTCGCTTTCTTCCGTTGGTTTAGTCAAAGAAGTTCCATGACAGGCCGAACTTGAACAGGCTCGGGTTGAGCGGGTAGTGCGGAGCCAGGAAGTAGTTCGACTTGCCCGATCCCGAGTTCACGTGGTACATCATCACGAAGAAACGGGTGCGTTTCAGATGCAGGTTGGCATAGACGTTTACCACCGGGAAACCGCCGATTTCAACCTTGTCCTGCGGGTTCTGGTTGTAGTACTGGCCGATAGCCGGCGAATAGTCGGGTGCATAGTACTTGCTGAAGTAGCGGACATCGGCCCCCAGGTTCACCTTCAGCACGTTCTTGGCCAGGCCGAACTGCAGATAGGCATTGCCGTAAGCCGAGATTTTCGGCAGGGGCAGTACCTCCTCTTGGCTGGATTTCTGGAAGGCCACTTCCGCATCCAGGTGGAAGATGCCCCACTTCAGCTTCTGCTGCAGCACGGCCGTCAGCACCTGGATGTTGCCGTTGAACTGGCGCACGGCGGCATTGTTCTTGAAGCCGGTGAGGGTACCTTGTCCATCGGGCACTGTACCGGGTCCTTCGGGCACTGTGCCCTGTCCGTCGGAAGCCGTACCTTGTCCGTCGGGATTCGTTCCCTCTGTGCTGTATACCGGTACACTGGTATTGGCCAGGTACGTATAGTTCTTGATGTTTTCCACCCCTCCTCGCAGCGTGGTGCCCCACTTCTTGAAGGTCAGTTTACCTTCCACCCGGGTGCGCATTTCCTTCGACAGGTCGTCGTTGTGCCACCAGTAGTGCTTCGACTGGAAATGGCGGAAGTAGAACAGCGGCTGCTGGTTTTTCACGAAGGCATGCAGGTCCATCCGGACGGTGTCGCCCAGCAGCTTCAGGTTCAGGTCGCCCCGTCCCTCGAGGGTGAATTGGCCGGCATCTTCGCCCGAGATGGCCACCTCGCCCAGCACGTTGTAGTGCAGCAGGCTGCCTTGGCGTTTCGACAGTTCGCCCCCCACCGAGACGGTGTTTTCGCGGTACACCTGGGCGAAGCGCCGTTTCGTGCCGTTGATGGTAGGCAGTGTGTCGGGCAGTTCGAAGCTGCGGTACTCGTGGCTGATGAAGGCCGTGAGTCCCGCCTGGGCCCATCGGTTGAAGCCTTCCTTCAGGGCGATAGCCAAGGTGTTCTTGATGGAAGAACGTCGGGTGATGTCGAGCGAGTCGTTGCCCAGGTAGTTGTGTTCGAAGAACTTCCGGTTCTGGGCATCGTCATACGACACATATTTCCGTCGGTTCCAGTCCGCCTGGAAGGTATGGATAAAGCTGGTCACCGGCACGAACACCTGTGTAGTGCGTACCGAGTCCGGCCCCACGCTGTCGGTCTTTTCCCGGTGGAAGCCCAGGTTGTAGCGGTGCGTCAGGAAAGTATGGTAGCTGGTGTTGTGGTTCCAGATCTGCCGCAGGCGGACCGGGATTTCGTTGGTGGCAAATTCGCGTTTGCCCTCGGCCATTTCCAGGGGGTCGGTGATGTATCGGTCGTCGGTGATCCCGCCGTTTTCGGCCATCTTCAGGTTATCGTTGTTGAAGAGGAAATGCATTTCATACTTGTCGCCCCGGTAGCTCGAGAAGAGTCCCCCGTTGAAGAACGCCGTACTCTGGTCCTGGTACAGACCGCGTCCGTACAGGTAGTCGATGTAGAAGCCGAAGCCCAGGCGTTTGCCGGCGTTGATGGCGAAATACGACTTGAACCGCTCCTCGTTTTCCTTTCCGCTGCCGCCCGAGTAGTACGACAGGTTGGTAAACGGCGACTTGGTGTTGGTGAACAGGATATCTTCCGGGCGCAGTACGCAGAAGTCGTACGGGTCCGTAAAGAAGAACTGGCTGGCGTCGCGTCGGTCGAAGAAGATGCGCGACAGGCGGGGCGCACCCAGGTTGCCCAGGTAGTTGAACTGCCCGGTAGGTCCACCCATGTCGTTGCTGTTCTGGAAACCCAGCTGCAAGGTATCGACCGGCATATAGGTGACATTGCCGAAGCGGCTGTCCACCTTCCACTGGTACAGGCCGATGGGGATGGTGTTGGCATCCACCACGGCAGTCGTGTCGATGGGTACCCCGTTGCGGTCGTACTTGTTCCGGTCCAGTCCGCTGGCCGACGAGCCGAAGCGGTTATTGAAATTGTTGAAGTTCTGTTGGTTTTGGGCCAGCAGCGGACAAGCGCTGCAGAGCGCTCCCAGCAAAAGCAGGAAATGTAGTCTTTTCATCATGGGCGCAAAGATACCATAAAAAAACAAAAGGAAGCACGTTTCCCTGGGGGAAAGTGCTTCCTTTCAACGACTTTTTTCGTCGTCCGTTTCGTCTTCCGTCTTTTCCGGTCCCGTTCCGTCCTCCGTCTTTTCCGGGGCCGGATAGGTAGCCTTACTGTTTCCGGATGATCTCCATGCCGATGCGGATGGCTTCCTCGTTCATCGGGATCAGGTGATGGTGGCGTTCGGGCAAGGTCTTGCGCAGCGCCTTCACCACGCTTTCGATGGTCACCACCGGGCGCAGTTTCAGCAAGCCGCCCAGCACGATCATGTTGAACGTCTTCGCCATGCCCCGTTCGTTGGCCGCATCCATGGCATCGATGCGGTACACCTCGATGTCCGTACGGGTAGGCGGTTCGATGATGCCATAGCCGTCGTAAATCAGGATGCCGCCCGGCTTGATGCGGCTTTCAAATTTCTGGAGCGACGGCTGGTTCAGGATGATGGCCGTGTCATACTGGCTCAGGATGGGCGAAGAGATGCGGTCGTCGCTCACGATGACCGTCACGTTGGCCGTTCCCCCGCGCTGTTCCGGACCGTAGGCCGGCATCCAGGTCACTTCCTTGTTTTCCATCAGTCCCGAGTAGGCCAGGATTTTCCCCATCGAGAGCACGCCCTGACCCCCGAAACCTGCTATAATGATTTCTTGTTTCATACGTTTCCTTTCCTTTTCGTTTGTTTCCGTCTCCGTTACCTTTTATTCTTTGTCTTTCAAGTCGCCCAGCGGGTAGAACGGGAACATGTGTTCCTCCATCCACTGGTTGGCGGCAGCCGGTGTCATCTTCCAGCCCGAGTTACAGGTCGATACAATTTCCACCAGGTTCGAACCCTTGCCGTTCATCGAGTTTTCGAAAGCCTTGCGGATGGCCTTCTTGGCGCGGCGGATGGCTGCCACGGTGTGCACCGACTGTCGGGTGACGTAGGCCGTACCCTCCAGCGTGGCGGCGATTTCGGTCATCTTCAGCGGATAGCCGTGGATGGTCACGTCGCGGCCATACGGACACGTGGCGGTCTTCATGCCCACCAGCGTGGTGGGAGCCATCTGTCCGCCCGTCATGCCATAGATGGCATTGTTGATGAAGATGATGGTGATGTTTTCGCCGCGGTTCAGGGCATGGATGGTTTCGGCGGTACCGATACACGCCAGGTCACCGTCGCCCTGGTAGGTGAACACCAGTCGGTCGGGCCACAGGCGCTTCACTGCCGTAGCCACGGCAGGCGCCCGTCCGTGGGCCGCTTCCTGCCAGTCGATGTCCAGGTAGTTGTAGGCAAATACCGCGCATCCCACCGGCGATACGCCCACTGTCTTCTCTTCCATTCCCATTTCCTCGATCACTTCGGCAATGAGTTTATGTACCACCCCGTGGCTGCATCCCGGGCAGTAGTGCATCGGGTTGTCGTTCATCAAGGTGGGTTTTTTGTAGACCAGGTTTTCCGGTCTGATGATTTCTTCTTTTGTCATGAGTTTCTCCTCCTACATTTAAGTAAAAGTAAGTATAAGTATGAATCCGAACCCCTGTTCCCGAACGTCCGTACCGTATCCGAACGTCCGTACCGTATCCGGGTGTCCGTCTACAGCATGAAGCGCAGGAAGAATTCCACCAGCTTCAGGAAGATGGCGGCCCCGCAGGCATAGATGAACACGGTGAAGCTGGCCGTGAAGTAGCACACGATGGACACTACCGCCAGGATCATGAACAGGATGTTCAGCACGTTTCTGATTTGGTCGATATTCATACGGCAATTACTTGATGAGTTTTTCTTTCAGGGCGTTGACCACCTCGTCCGGGTCGGGCACGATGCCGCCCAGTCGGCCGAAGTGTTCCACGGGCACCTGGCATTTCACCGCCAGTTTCACGTCCTCGATCATCTGACCGGCATTCAGTTCCACGGTCAGGATACCCTTCACCTGCTTGGCGCGTTCGGCGATGGCCTTCGACGGGAAGGGCCACAGGGTGATGGGGCGTAGCAGTCCCACCCGGATGCCCTGTTCGCGGGCCGATTCCATGGCTTTCTGGGCGATGCGGGCACACGATCCGAAGGCCACGATCAGGTATTCGGCATCCTCGCAGTGCAGTTCCTCGAAGCGCACCTCGTTGGCCTCGATTTCCGCATATTTCTGTTGCAGGTGAATGTTCCGTTTTTCCATTTCCGCCGGGTCCAGTTCCAGCGAAGTGATGATGTTCGGGCGTCGGTGGTTTGCCTTGCCGGTAGCGGCCCACGGGCATTCCGCGATCACCTCCTCTTCCGTGCGTCGGGGGCGCGGTTCGGGCAGCACCACCTTTTCCATCATCTGTCCGATCACCCCGTCGGCCAGGATCATGGCCGGGTTTCGGTACTTGAACGCCAGGTCGAAGGCCAGTCCCACGAAATCGGCCATTTCCTGTACCGAGGCCGGTGCCAGGGCGATGAGCCGGTAGTCACCGTGGCCGCCGCCCTTGACGGTCTGGAAGTAATCCGCCTGGCTGGGCTGGATGGTACCCAGTCCCGGTCCGCCGCGCATCACGTTCACCACCAGGCACGGCAATTCCGCTCCGGCGATGTAGGAGATACCCTCCTGTTTCAGGCTCACGCCCGGGCTCGACGACGAGGTCATCACCCTCTTGCCGCTGCCGGCGCCGCCATACACCATGTTGATGGCCGCCACTTCACTTTCCGCCTGCAGCACCACCATGCCACTGGTTTCCCAAGGCTTCAGTTCTGCCAGCGTTTCCAACACCTCCGACTGCGGAGTGATGGGATAGCCAAAGTACCCGTCCACCCCGAATCGGATGGCTGCGTGGGCAATGGCCTCATTCCCCTTCATTAAAACGACTTCTTCTGCCATATTTCTGTTCCTTTCTTGGTCATACTTTTTTGGAAAAATCCTTTCTGGTTCATTGTTCTTTCACTCGGTACACGGTGATGCATCCGTCGGGACAGACCGTTGCACACGACGCGCAGCCGTTGCAGGTATCCTCGAGCACCTGATGGGCAAATGTGTACCCTTTCTTGTTCACTTGTTTGGCATGGAGTTCCAGCACGTGCAGCGGGCAAGCCACCACACACAGGTTGCATCCCTTGCAACGCTCCGTGTCCACTACGATAGCACCTTTTATCTTTGCCATAGTTTCCGATTGTTTGGGGATTATTGGTTAAACATATCCTTGTGGTAGAAGTTCAGGATATCCATCAGCATGTCGCGTGCCGCGCAGGCGGGGCTGTCGGGATTCCGGTCGATGGCCTCGAGGTACTGGTTCAGCGCCTGCTGCCAGTCGCCCCGTTTCCGGTAGGCATTGCCCAGCAGGTAGAAAGGCTGGTCGTCGGTGTCGGGATGGTTTCCGATGAAGGCGTTGAGCGTCCGGATGGCCGCTTCGGTGTCTCCCTCGGTCAGTAGCCGTCGTGCGGTAGCCAGCTCCTGGGCCGGCTGCTCCGCGGTGGAAATCTGATGCTTCATACGCACAAAGATAGAAAAAATCCGGGAGAAACAAGCGTTTCGTCCCGGATTCTCTTGCCGCCGAGGGCTTATTCGTGCATCACGCCGCACTGAATCAGTGAGTCGGCCCACGCCTGTGCATCCTGGCGGGCACGTTCGGGGTCGATGCCGTAGGTGTCCACCAGTACGGCAGCTGCGTCGTCCAGGGTAAATTCGCGTCCGTTCAGGGCGTTCCACAGCAGCAGGGCACTGTCGTTCAGCGAGATGATTTTCGTCATGTCGGCCGTCTGGGCCCCTTGTTTCACAATCAGGTTTTCGCCGGCGATGGCTCTCACCTTGAAGTTTTCGTTGATTTTCATGTTCTTTTCCTCCTTTATCAGTTTATAGGGTCACATCCTGGAGGGGGTCACATCCTACCAGGATGACATCATTTATTGCTTGTTTTGCAGCCGGTACAGCTGGGCATGCACGAACTGGCGGATGAGCGAGTAGGGCAGCCAGTAGGCTTCGGCGGGAGCGATTTGCCGGTGCTGTAGGTTCCGTCGGCTCAGGTTCGTGAACGAATGCCATTTGCCGCGCCAGTAGCCGTCGGGCCGTCGGGTGCGGCTCGGGTCGTACCAGCCGAAGTTGCCCATCTGCCAGATGTTCTCCAGCAGGTAGCGGCCCCGTGTTGCGTCGGCTTCGGTCGGGTCAAAGGGCAGGCATTCGGGGGGCAGTCCCAGCACCTCGGTAGCCAGGTACCCGAAGGCGCGTGCCCCGCGTTGCAGACCGGTGCCCCGGAGCAGGCGTTCCACTTCGTGCGGATCGATGTCGCGGTGATGCCTGTGCAGCAGGCAAGCCCAGTCGCACACCTGGCGCAGGCCGAGCCCTTCGTGCGTGAAGTGGCCCAGGGCATGGATGAGCAGGTACACCACCTCGAACTCCACCGGCATCAGGGTGACTTCGGTCGAGCCGATGGCCAGTTGCCGCGGGTGCGGCAGCCGGAGGCAGCGTTCGATTTCGTGCTGCAGGAAGCGGTCGGCCCAGGGAGCGTTCAGGATAGCCATGACCTGGTGGTTCTCGATTTCCACGCCTTTCCAGGTGGCCCCGCTATGCTTGTAGCGCACCTCGTGCCAGCGGGTCACGCCGCTGTCCAGCAAGCGGTTCACCCGGAAGTAGTGCTTCTTTCCGGTATAGAAGTCGATGTCGCCGCACGAGCGGTGTTCGGGCACGCGGTAGTTGCGTGCCACCCCCTGGCCCTTCATCAGCACCGGTTCGATGCCCTCGGCACGGAGCTGGGTCACCAGTTCGCCGATGCGGCGGTCCAGCAGGGCGTTCTGTTCCTCCAGGTGAAGCACCTGGGTGCACCATTGCAGGTACAGGGGCCGTCCGGGCCGGCATTCGCGCGGCAGGGTTTCCAGTCCGTCCAGGACGATGCCCGCCACGGCCTGCTGACGGGCGGCCTGGTACAGCGCTGCCCAGTCGGTGTGCGCGTCGAACAGCTCGGCGCGTGCCGGCGTGCCCCACAGACCGCTGCGCAGCAGTTCCAGCAGTTGTTCCTGCAGCCGGTCCGGGTTCCTTGCTGGGGCATGGTTCGTGGGCTGGTTCGCATCCGTGGTCCGGTTCGCGTCTGTGGTCGCCCCGAAAGGCAGCCGTCGCTGCAGCCACGCCACCGCGCGTCGCGGCAGGCGCAGGCAATACCACGCCAGTCCCAGCTGTCTCCAGCGGAGCGACCGGCAGTCCTCGGTGCGTCCGTCGGCATGCTGCACGGTATGCAGCACCCCCGAGATGGCCGCGCGGTCCACTTCCTCGATGCGCACCCGGTTGCCGTCGCCCGCCATGCGGTAGCGGCCGTTCGCGCCCCCCACACAGCGGTGCACCATGTAACTGCCCTCCCAGCGGTAGAAGTAGCACAAGCCCCGGACCGGTTCCCCTTCGGGAAAGGGAAGCAGCTCCACACAGTCGCCCGTTTCCTTCAGGAAAGGCCGCATGCTGCATCCGTGGATGTGGATGCGCACCGGCTGTCCCTGGCGCAGCTGTGCATCGGCTTCCGCCAGGAACTCGTTGGGCAGGCTCACTTTCCGCATGGCTCCTCCGGCATTACGTTCGCTTCCGTCCCGTTTCCGGCTTCCGTCCCGTTTTCTACCTTCGTTCCGTTTCCGTCCTTCGTTCCGGCTTCCGTTTCCGCTTCCGTGCCGAACACCGTGGTGTGCGACAGGCGGGCCGCCGCCTCGTCGGGCAGGCACGCCAGGTGGAACACCGGAGCCCCCAGCAGCACCCCGTTCAGGGTGTCGCACAGCGGGTCGTACAGGCGGTCGTCCAGCGCGAAGTCAGGCGGGCACGACGGATGCAGCGCTCCGAACGCCTGCACCACCGGCAGCCGGCGGATGCGGTTCTCGGGTGCCTGCGACAGGCGCACCAGTCCCGCCACTGGGTAAGCTTCGTTACGGTAGCAGGGCGTCTTGCCGCTCCAGGGGCTGCCATACACCCACACCGCCCCGTCGGGAAGCACGCGCAGCACGGGGCTGTCGTCGTTCAGCAGGTGCGCCCCCGCGATGTGCTTCAGCCACAGTTTCGTGTGCGTACTCTTGCCCGTGCCGCTTTCGCCCAGGAACAGCACGCAGCGGCGGTTCCAGCAGATGGTGCTCGAGTGGATGGCAATGCAGCCGCGGTCCACCGTCAGGGTGCCGAACACGAACCACAGCGCCATTTTCAGGCAGTAGGGATCGCCGTCGGTGCAGAGATGGCCCGTATGGGTAGTCAGGTCCATCCAGGCGTCAGTTTCCGAGCCGCCGTCGTGTTTTACGCGGACGGCGAAGCCCGTGCCCGCCGTTCCATACTCGATGCGCGTCTGGCATTCGTAACTCTCGTGCAGCACGCGGTCGAAGGCCGGCAGTTCCGTATCCGCCAGCCGCAGGGTGCAGGCAGGTTCGTCTGTCGCCGGGGTGGCAAAAGGTGCGAAGCCGTCGGTGCGGGCCAATGCCTCGCCCAAGGCTTCCGATTCAATCCGGATCAGCTGTCCGGCTATGCAATAATTCGGTGTCATATTGTTGGTCATTTATTTTTTAGCAATCAGGGTTAGCGTTTCTTTTGAGCGTTCATTCGCGAGGGCGGTTGTCGGAGCTGTTCGGTTCGTTGCCCTTCGGCTCGTTGCGTTTCGGTTCAGGCCTCCAGCGGTCCAGGTCGATGATGCGGTCGCAGAAGGCGAGCGACGATTCGCGGTGGGCGATGACCACCCAGGTCAGTTCGCGGCACGCGTGCGACAACTGTTCCAGTTCGCGGTTGATTTCGCGTTCGGTGCCGCTGTCGAGCGCCGAGGTCGCCTCGTCGAAGAAGAGCACCTCCGCCTGTTTGTACAGGGCCCGCGCAATGCCGATGCGCTGTTTCTGTCCCCCGCTCAGGCGGCTGCCGTATTCGCCCAGCGGCGTATCCAGTCCCTGGGGCAGTGCGTCGGCCCAAGGCTTCAGCTGCACCTGTTCCAGCACCTGCGCCACCCGCAGCGGGTCGGGCCGGTCCTCGCCCAGGGCGATGTTGTCCATCAGGCTCCCCTCGACGATGAAGATATCCTGGGGCACGTAGCCCACGCGCCGGTGCCAGTCGCGCCGGTTGGCCGAGGTGAGCGGGATGCCGTCGATGC
>AMCI01000663.1_pt1 | contig 42028 bp, 31 predicted proteins | sample 419838 | NCBI WGS metagenome assembly AMCI01 (sample SAMN01090643, study PRJNA158313) | gut metagenome
TCTTTCGTTTGTAAAAGATGTCTGAACCTCAAAAAACAGAAAATCCCCGAAATCTTTCGATTTCGAGGATTTTTCCAGTCGGGGTGACTGGATTCGAACCAGCGACCACACGCCCCCCAGACGCGTACTCTAACCGGGCTGAGCTACACCCCGTTGCTTCTGTTTTGCGGTTGCAAAGGTACGTCTTTTTGGGTTACTGGCAAATCTTTTGAGCACTTTTTTTCGATCTTTTTTCAAAAATCTTTTGAGGCGATTTTCAACTCGTTGAGAAACAGGTCTATTCCATTGTTTCGCGATAGAAGTCAAGCAGGCCAAAAATCTCTTCTTTAGTGGCCGACTGATTGATTTGGATATCACCAATTTCAGACAAAAGCGTGAAATTGATGGTACCGGCTGTATTTTTCTTGTCGTGTGTCATCAGTTCGTATAGGCGGTCGTACTGTTTGCAGTCGAAAGACAGACTGCCGTAGTGTTCCCGGATGAACTGCAAGGTTTGGCGGAGTTTGTCGGCGGGGAAGCCGGTTTTCAGATGGGAAAGATAGAGTTCGCATACCAGTCCCCAAGCTACGGCATAGCCGTGAAGCACGGGACGATCGGTTTCCAGACAAAAGCTTTCAAACGCATGTCCAACGGTGTGGCCCAAGTTAAGTGCCTTGCGGATTCCTTTTTCAAATGGGTCTTGGGCGACGATGCCTTCTTTGACTTGAACCGATTGCCCAGCCAGGGTTTGCAGTTGCCGATAATCGGGTTCGTCGAAGTTGAATTGTAGAAGTTCGGCCCAATGGGCAGTTGTACTGATGAGGCCATGTTTCAGCATCTCGGCATAGCCTGACAACAGGTTTTCCCGGTCGAGGGTGCGTAGGAACGTGCCGTCGATGAGGACGTATTCGGCAGGGGCGAAGTTGCCGATTTCATTTTTCAATCCATGGAAGTTGATGCCGGTCTTTCCCCCTACTGAGGCATCGACCATGGCTAGCAAGGTGGTGGGCAGATTAATGAAACGGATGCCTCGCTTGAAGGTAGCTGCAGCAAATCCGCCTAAGTCGGTTACCATGCCGCCTCCCAGATTGAGCAGGAGGGAGTGGCGGGTGGCTCCTTGGTCTCCCAACGCGGTCCATACCTGGGCTAGTTCCTCCAAGGTCTTGTGGGTGTCACCTGGACGGATGCAGAGTAGATGGGCATTGGACAAATGCTTTTGCAGACCTTTCTGGTTGGCAAGTACCTTCCAGCAGTGTTCGCGGGTATTTTCGTCGGTGAGGACGAACAGTTGGTCGTATGGACATTGGGTCAATGCCCGGGTGAGGTCGTCGGCCAGGTCTTGGCAGACGATGACTTGTTGTGGACTCATATCGTTCTTCTTTTTTAGTTTCCTGTAGATGTTCTCCGGTACATGTGTACCTTCGTGTACGATTCTCGTTGTTTCGTGCAAAATTAGGGAAAAAAGCATAAAGGGGACGGTTTATTGCTGACAAATAATTACTTTTGTGCTTTAATTTGAAAATTATTGATACGTTGAATTAGGTTTTACTGATATATTTAATTGAAAGAAGATGAAAGGTATTCTCCCTGTTTATTGCCGGACGATGGGTTATGTCGTTCTGCTGTTGTCGGTTTTTGTTCCGATGGTGATGTTTATGTATGGAAAAGTAAACGATGGTAATTTGCTTTTGGTGAAAGCGGCCATTAAGATGTCGGTGTGGTTTGCTTTGTTCATGATTTTTTTGGCTCGGGTAAAGCAGGAAAATGAAGAAACTGCGCGAATCCGAGTGAAGTCCATGGGATATGCACTTTATTTGTTGGGAGTCTATTATCTGATAGCTTTGATGCGTGCAGTCCATGCAGGCAACCTGGAGCTGGCCGACCGGTCAGTACCTATTTTGTATATGGCACTGAATGTACTCTGTGTGGAATTTGGCTTGCAGCGTCATCGTGCCAGACGCCTATTCAAGAAATAAACCTGTTTCCTACGTTAAACCTTTTGGAGAAAAGTGCGTCCAATGAGCATGAAAAATCAAACAGACAATTACACAAGGAGAAATAGAATGAAAAAGTGGATGATGACATGGGCGCTGATTTTTGTAGCAGCTTTAAGCTCTTGGGCGCAGCCGAACAGGCGAGTGACGGTGACAGGAACGGTAGTGGATGGGGAAGACAAGAGTCCCGTTACTCAAGCTACGGTCCAGTTGCTTTCTTTGCCTGACAGCACGATGGCTGTGGGAAATGTAACCAATCTGGATGGGGTGTTTTCCTTGTCTGCCCGTCCGGGCAATTATGTGCTGAAGGTGTCTTTTGTAGGCTATCTTTCCCAGTTCAAGCCTTTGCGCTTGAAAGCGGACCAAAAGATGGTACAGGTGGGTAAGGTTGAACTGCCTTCGGATGCCATCATGCTGGGTGAAGCTGTGGTGGTGGCCGAGGCTCCGCAAGTCACGGTTTCGGAAGATACCATTGGATATAATGCTTCGGCCTACCGTACGCCCGAAGGAGCTGTGTTGGAGGAACTGGTCAAGAAATTGCCCGGTGCTGAAGTTGATGAGGATGGCAACATCAAAATCAATGGCAAGGAAGTGAAGAAATTAATGGTGGATGGCAAGGAATTCTTTGGTGGAGACGTGAAGACGGGGCTGAAGAACCTGCCGGTACACATGGTGGAAAAACTGAAGACGTATGACAAGAAGTCGGACTTGGCTCGTATTACTGGAATCGATGATGGGGAAGAGGAAACTGTTCTCGACTTGACCGTCAAGAAGGGAATGAACCAAGGCTGGATAGGCAATGCGGATTTGGGAGGAGGGTCGAAAGACCGTTATATGGGGCGTGCGATGGTGAGCCGCTTTTCCGATCATACGAATATTTCGGTCATAGGATCGGCTAATAATGTGAACGATCAGGGTTTCTCAGGAGGTGGTGCTCCTCGTTGGCGCCGCAATAATGGGCTGAATACCACGAAAATGGCAGGTGTAAACTTTGCTACGGAGACAGAGAAGTTGGAGATGGGGGGTAGTGTGCGTTACAACTATCGCGATGCAGATATGATAACGAAAGGCAATTCGGAAGATTTCCTGCGTAATTCCTATTCGAATTCAAACGGTCAGAACCGGAACAAAACGGATGATTTCAATGCTGATTTCCGTCTGGAATGGAAGCCTGATTCGATGACGAATATCATTTTCCGTCCAAATTTCTCGTACAGTCGGGGAGACAATCGTTCGCAGAGTGAGTCGGGAACTTTCAATCAGGATCCTTTTCAGTTTGTGGCCAACCCCAACGACTATTTGGATATTTCGGAAATGGAAGGGGACGACCCCTTGCGTGACATCCGTGTGAATGTGACGAACAATCATTCGTTGACGGATACGAAGAGTATGTCGGGTAATGCTACTTTGCAAGTGAACCGCAAGCTGAACGATAAAGGACGTAACATCACTTTCCGCGGTCGTTTTGGCTATTCGGATTCAGACAATGACCAGTATCGGGAATCTTCTACGCGTTATTTCCTCTTTTCGGAGAATCCGGATTCTTTGTTGCGTCGCAACCAGTTTATACAGACTCCGACTAAAAACTACGATTATTTGGCTCAGCTGACTTACAGTGAACCTATCGGACGAGCTTTGTTTTTGCAGCTTAGCTATAAATTTCAGTATAAAAACCGTCAGAGCAACAAGTCGACTTTTGATTTAAACGAATTTCCTTGGCAGGTAGGAAAGCCGTTGCCGCAGGGTTATGAGACAGCCTACGTGGATAGTTTGAGCAAGGATGCCCAGTACGATTATTTCAACCATGATGTTACTCTGAGCTTGCGTCTGCTTCGTGAAAAGTATCAGTTGAATGCCGGTATTTCATTGCAGCCGCAGCATACCAAACTCTCGTATAAAAAGGGTGCCTACATGACCGATACGACCCGTTCGGTCTTCAATTTTGCACCGATGGTGGACTTCCGTTATCGCTTCTCGAAGCTGAGCCAGTTGCGCATCACCTACCGGGGTCGCAGTGACCAACCTTCCATGGAGGACTTGTTGCCGATTGTCGATAATTCGAATCCGTTGAATATCCGCGTGGGTAATCCGGGATTGAAGCCTTCGTTCTCGCATACCTTGCGGGCCTTCTACAATACGTATGATGCCAAGAAACAGCAAGGTATCATGACCCATTTGATGGTGACCGCTTTGCAGAATGCAGTCAGCAACAAAACGGTGTATGACGAGCAGACCGGTGCGCGTACGGTGACGCCAGAGAATATCAACGGTAACTGGAATGCATTTGGTATGTTTGGATTCAATACAGCTCTGAAGAATAAGAAATACACCTTGAGCACTTTCACTACTGCCCGTTACCAAAATCAGGTAGCCTATGACGTGGACAAGGAAACGAAGGCTACGGTGCGCAACCGGGCTACCAACCTGGTGGTCGGTGAGCGTTTCAACGGAAATTACCGGAACGACTGGTTCGAGTTTTCGCTCAATGGTTCGATGGAATATACATGGGAGCGCAGTAAGTTGAATCCGCAGAACAATCAGGAGCCTTATACGTTTTCTTATGGAGCCAGCACGAATATCACGCTGCCTTGGAAGATGACGTTCTCGACTAACCTGACCAACCAGTGCCGTCGAGGCTATTCAGATGCCAGCATGAACCGGGATGAATTGATCTGGAATGCACAGGTGGCCCAAAGTTTCCTGAAGGGAGCAGCTACGGTCAGTTTCGAGATGTATGACATTCTGAAGGAACAGAGTAGCATCAGCCGTTCGCTGACGGCCAATTCCCGTTCGGTGACTGAATACAACAGCATCAACAGTTATTGCATGCTTCACTTGATTTATCGTCTGAACCTGTTCGGCAGTAAGGCTGCCCGTGGCAAGATGATGCAGCGAGGCATGGGTTTCGGAGGAGGCATGGGATTTGGCGGAGGACATGGCCGTCATTTCTAGTATCCTCGGCTGAAACGGCTTGATACCGTGAAATTCCCAATCTGCTTGGTGGTGGATTGGGAATTTTTTTATAAGTTTGTTGTTTACAGTAAGAAAAGAAGTGTGCCATGTTGGAAGCAAGTTTGTTCAACCAGATATTTACCGTCACATTCGACATCTTGTTCGTGCTGGCGGTCATCGGTACGGCTTTGGTGGTTGTGCTCGACAACCGCAATCCGGTAAAGACTTTGGCTTGGGTCTTGGTATTGTGTTTCCTGCCGGTAGTGGGACTTGTTTTCTACTATTTTTTCGGTCGGAGCAACCGGAAGGAGAAACTGATCGGGAAGAAGGGATATACCCGTTTGACTCGTCGTCCAATGGAGGAATTTCAGGCTCAGAAAGCGTTTCACTGTCCTGACGAACAGCATCAGTTGATGCGTTTCTTCCGGCAGGTAAACCAGGCTTTGCCGTTCGAAGGAAATCGGGTGGAGGTGTACACCGAGGGTTCTTCGATGTTGTTGGCCTTGATGCAAGCCATCGCCCAAGCGCGTCACCACATCCATCTGCAGTTTTATATCTTCGAGGATGATCCTGCGGGTCGTCTGTTGCGCGATTTGCTGATTGACAAGGCGCATCAAGGTGTCGAGGTGCGGTTGCTTTATGATGATGTAGGTTGCTGGAAGGTGCCTCATGCCTTTTTCGACGAGATGCGTGGGGCAGGCATCGAAGCCCGCAGTTTCCTGAAAGTGCGTTTTCCGGTATTTACCAGCAAAGTGAATTATCGCAATCACCGCAAGATTGTAGTGGTCGATGGCCGGGTGGCATTTACGGGTGGCATGAATATAGCTCTTCGCTATCTGAAAGGTCTTCCGTGGGGAACCTGGCGGGACACCCATATTCGGGTGGAGGGAAAGGCGGTTTACGGTCTGCAGACGGCTTTCTTGGCCGATTGGTATGTGGTGGATCACACTTTGATTACTTCGGCGCGCTATTTTCCTGAAATTGAGTCCTGCGGGCATTCGTTAATGCAAATTGTCACCTCCGATCCGGTGGGTGAATGGCGCGATATCATGCAGGGCTTGTTGGTAGCCATCAGCAGCGCCCGGAAATACTTCTATATCCAAACCCCTTATTTATTGCCTACCGAACCGATTCTTTGGGCTTTGAAGACTGCTGCTTTGGCGGGAGTGGATGTCCGTATCATGATTCCGGCTCGGGCCGATACCCGATTGACGCACCTGGGGTCCTTGTCGTATCTGGAGGAGATGATGCAGGCCGGTGTGAAGATTTATTTCTATGAAAAAGGTTTTCTGCATTCCAAATTGATGGTGAGCGATGATACTTTATCAACGGTCGGTTCCACCAACATGGATTTCCGCAGTTTCGAGCATAATTTCGAGGTCAATGCGTTTATGTACGATGAGGCTATGGCTCGTCAGTTGAAAGAGGTTTTCCTCAAAGACCAAAAGGACGCCCTTCTCCTGCAGCACAAGCTTTGGATCAAGCGTCCTTGGTATCAGAAGGCCGAAGAGTCTATGGTTCGGCTGTTGGCACCGTTGCTTTGAAGAACGAGAAATTTACGCTGCCGTAGCTGCGGTGCTCCAGGAAATGCGGGTCGTTCTCGAAATGCTGGTCTTTGCCGTGTTCCAGCACCAACAGTCCGTCCTCTTTCAGCAATCCGTTCTCGAAAATACGGCTGGGCAGGCTTTCCAGTTCCTTGAGGGCATAGGGAGGGTCGGCAAAGATGAAGTCGAACTGCTCGCTGCATTTTTCGATGAAACGCAGTACGTCGGCCCGGATGGGGAAGCATTTGTCAGTTTGGACGGTACGCATCACCTGATGGATGAAAGCCAGGTGTTGGGGGTCTTTTTCCACCGAGATGACCCGGTCGCATCCGCGTGACACGAGTTCGATGCTGATGCTGCCTGTACCGGCAAAGAGGTCTAGGGCGGTGATTCCGTCCTCAAAATCCAGGTAGTTGTTGGTGAGGACATTGAACAGGTTTTCTTTGGCAAAGTCCGTGGTAGGACGTGCCTTGAAGGTATGGGGCACGTCGAAACGGCGCCGTTTGTAAATTCCACTGATTACTCGCATAGGATAAATGTTTGCATGTCAAAGGGGATTTCTTCTAGTTTACTGATCTCGGAGCGGTGAAACTCGGCTTTGGGGTGAATGATAAACACTTGGCGCAGGTAGTGGCGCAGTTCACTGACCACCTCCTTGAGATGGTCGGCAGGTCCCACCAGGTACAAATCGTCTTTCTCTTGGTCGAAGCCCAATTCTTTCCAGATATAGAGCAGGTAATAGATCCGGTCGGAGAGATGCTTGCAGGGAAAGGAGTTGAGTAACATCGGTTTGCCAGGATTGTAACCAAACACCTCCAGGCTTTGTCTGCGTACATGGGCATAGAGCTTTCGATGATTTCCCAGCCGGCTTCGTTGGGTGAAGAACTCGGTCAGCGGACTTGCTGTTGCAAAGAAGCGTGCCGAGGGGAATTGTTCGATGAGCGTCTGATGCACGTGCTTGTCGATGGCAAACAGAATGACCAAATTGCTTTTACCCAGTACGTTGCACAGTACCATTTCGTTGCTTTCCCGAGGAAAATTGTGGTAGAACAGGGTTTCCATCTGTTCGTCTTCGAAGAGGTCGAAGGGAATGGTGGTGAACCGAGGGGTGTCGTACAGGATATTGATGCGGGCATAAGGATGTTTCAAGGCTTCGGTATGAGCCAGCATTTCCTTCAGGTTGGCTGTCATCGAGTATCCTGCATTGATGGGATAGGTTTCAAAGTCACACCCGTCTTCCACCGAAGGGTGATGGATAGAAAAAGAAAATCCATCCGTACTCAGACGGATGGATAAACTATAGTGTTCCGATTTGTTCAAATCGATACGTTCGGTCATTCTTATTCCCAGTTACCTGCGTTGTTGTTCGGTTGTTCGATGTCACCTACACGCAGACCGCAATACTTACCCAGTTTAGTCTGCAGGTCTTTCAGGTTCAGCAGTTCCTGTGCGTTCAGGTCGCTCAAGTAAGTTTCATACGGAGTCTGAGCCTGGAACAAGTGCAGGGGAGCACCTGATTTGGTTGTATCGTTACGGGTTTCCATCTTGAACTGTGCGCCGTTGCCGAACGGTACATAACGCATTGAGTCCGGGTTGAAGCCCTTGCCATAGATAGTGTCGGTTACAGCTACCCACAATGTATCACGCTTGAAGTTCATCAAACCTTCCTTTTCCACTTCTTTCCAGTTACCAGTCTTCTTGGCCTTGTTGATCAAAGCCATTGCCTTCTTTTCAGTCATACCTGCTTCCAACTGACCGTCGGTCAAAACGCCTTCCTTCTTTACGAACGGAAGTTTCGCTGTCTTAACGAAATCAATCAAGGTGTCGAAGCTAGCCGTGTATGCACCGTTGTGCAGGTTACGGTATTCCAACTGAGCCTTACGGATGTCAATCAGACGGGCAATGATTTGTTTTTCTCTACTCTTTTTTGCATTATCGAACTCAATCGGTCCCATGATACTTCCGTAGCATACGTATACCAAACCGATAACGCAAGCAGCCAATACGATATTAATAACTGTTTTCATGATAAATATGTGTTTTTTTTAGTTTATATTCGCATCGCAAAATTAAAATAAATAAATCTAATAACGCACAGTTATAGTAACTTTTATTACGAAATCATGATTAATAATTATTTAGGTCAGCAAATTAAGGGAAATTTTCTATATAAACCAACTTTCGAACAAGAAAAAGCTGTTAATTTTTTAGCTGATTTCCTCTTTTCCCCGAAAATGGACGCCGTTTTCCTCTTAAAGGGGTATGCCGGTACGGGAAAGACCTCTTTGGTCGGGGCTTTGGTGAAGACGTTGGACCAGTTGAAGCAGAAATGTGTGCTGCTGGCCCCGACAGGGCGTGCGGCAAAAGTTTTTACACAGTATGCAGGGCATCCGGCTTATACCATCCATAAGAAGATTTATCGGCAGCGGACCTTTTCGAATGACCTGGATAACTTTGGATTGGACAAAAATTTGCATCAACATACGTTGTTCATCGTGGATGAGGCGTCGATGATTGCCAACGAGGGCTTGTCGGGGCCGTCGTTCGGAACGGGCCGTCTGCTGGATGACTTGATACAATATGTCTATTCGGGTATGGGTTGCCGCTTGTTGCTGGTCGGTGACACAGCTCAGTTGCCGCCGGTGGGTGAAGAAGAGAGCCCGGCTCTTTCGGCCGAACGTTTGAGTGGTTATGGCTTGGAGGTGACCCAGGTAAGACTCACCGAGGTGGTGCGCCAGACCGACGATTCGGGGATTTTGTGGAATGCGACTGCTTTAAGACGGAATTACATGGACGAAGAGAATTGGTTCGAACTGCCGTTGTTGCGGGTGCAGGGCTTTCCGGATGTGCGCGTGGTGCCGGGTGGCGAATTGATTGAGGCCTTGGACGATTGTTACGGTCAGGCGGGGATGGATGAAACGTTGGTGGTGTGTCGGTCGAACAAACGGGCCAATCTCTATAACCGGGGAATACGGAATTCCATTCTGTATCGCGAGGATGAATTGAACAGTGGCGACCGTTTGTTGGTGGCCAAGAACAACTATTACTGGACAGAGGGATGCAAGGAAATGGATTTCATTGCCAATGGTGACATTGCCGTGGTGCGTCGTGTCCGTCGGATACGCGAGGCGTACGGCTTCCGTTTTGCCGATGTGGTTCTGGCTTTTCCCGATTACCAGGATTTCGAACTCGAAGTGAAGGTACTGTTGGATACCTTGCATACGGATAGTCCGGCTTTGACCAAAGAGGAAAGCGACCGTCTTTTCCAGGCCGTGCTGGAGGATTATGCCGATATGCCGAACCAGCGGGAGCGGATGAAAAAGATGAAGGTGGATCCGCACTACAATGCCTTGCAGGTGAAGTATGCCTATGCGTTGACCTGTCACAAGGCACAGGGTGGCCAATGGCAACGGGTCTTTCTGGACCAGGGGTACATGACGGAAGAGATGCTGACACCCGATTATTTCCGTTGGCTCTATACAGCCATTACCCGTGCGACCGAAAAGCTTTATCTGGTCAATTGGCCGAAAGAGCAATTGGACCATTCGTCCGAATGAGCGGTTGGCCGTTTGTTGGAATCAGGGTATATACAAACAGTTCCGCCCTCAGTCTTGCGACCGAAGGCGGAACTTTCTATAGGAAGTATGGACGAAATGTCTGGGATTCCTTGATTCGAACGGAGTGGCTTAGAGCGCAGCCAGTTCGATGACCTTGTCTACAGCCGCATGCAGGCCGTCGGGGTTCTTGCCACCGGCCGTTGCGAAGTGGGGAGCACCACCGCCACCACCTTGGATCAGCTTGGCAGCTTCCTTCACCAGCATACCGGCTTTCAGGCCACCCTTCACCAGGTCTTCGCTCAGCATCACCGTCAGCATCGGCTTGTTGCTGTCCAGGCTACCGATGACCACCAGCAGGTTTTCGGGGAATTCACCCTTCAGCTGGAAGGCCAGGTCCTTGACAACGTCGGCCGGCATCGGCACCACTGCCTTGATCACCTTCACGCCGTTTACTTCCTGGGCATCGGCAATCAGTTTCGCCTTCACGTTGGCAGCCTTTTCCTTGACGAATTCTTCCACCTGCTTCTTCAGACCGGCATTTTCGTCGATGTACTTGCGGATAGCCACCTTCAGGTCGGGTGCGTTGTTGAACAGCGCCTTCAGGTCGTTCAGCGTATCCTGTACGCTGTCCATCAGTTCTTCCACCTTGGCACCCGTGATGGCTTCGATACGGCGTACACCGGCTGCCACCGAGCTTTCGCTCAGGATGCGGACCATACCGATCTTACCGGTAGCCGATACATGCGTACCGCCACAGAATTCCACTGAGCTGCCGAACTGCACCACGCGTACTTCGTCGCCGTACTTTTCGCCGAAGAGGGCGATGGCACCCAGTTCCTTGGCCTTTTCGATGGGCAGGTTGCGGTATTCGGTCAGCGCCACGTTCTCGCGGATCTTGGCATTCACCAGGTGTTCCACCTGACGCAGTTCCTCGTCGGTCACCTTCTGGAAGTGCGAGAAGTCGAAACGCAGCGAGTCGGGTGTCACCAGCGAACCCTTCTGTTCGACGTGCGTACCCAGTACCTGGCGCAGCGCTTCGTCGAGCAGGTGTGTACACGAGTGGTTGGCCGCACAAGCCGCCCGTTTTTCCACGTCCACGCACGCCATCATCGGTGCTTCGAGGTGTTCGGGCAACTTCTTGGCGATGTGGATGGGCAGGTTGTTTTCCTTCTTTGTATCGATGATGTCGATGGTTTCGAATTCGCTCACCAGCACGCCGGTATCGCCTACCTGGCCCCCGCTTTCAGCGTAGAACGGTGTATCGCTCAGCACGATCTGGTACAGGGTCTGGTTTTTCTGCTTCACCTGGCGGTAGCGCAGGATGCGGGTTTCATATTCCGTATAGTCGTAGCCCACGAAGTTCGTTTCGCCTTCCTGCAGCGAGATCCAGTCGCCGGTTTCCACGGCTGCTGCATTTCGGGCACGCGCCTTCTGCTTCTGCATTTCGGCATCGAATTCCTTTTCGTCCACGCTCATGCCGTTTTCGCGCAGGATCAGTTCGGTCAGGTCGAGCGGGAAGCCGAAGGTATCGTACAGCGTGAAGGCATCCACCCCGCTGATTTCGTTCTTGCCGGCCGCCTTGGCTTCTGCCATGGTCTTGTCGAGCAGACGGATACCGGTTTCCAGGGTACGCAGGAAGGCTTCTTCCTCTTCCTTGATCACCTTTTCGATGAGCACCTGTTGCGCCTTCAGTTCCGGATAAGCCTCGCCCATGTTGTCGATGAGTACCGGCAGCAGCTTGTACATGAAAGCCTGCTTCTGGCCCAGGAAGGTATAGCCGTAGCGTACGGCACGGCGCAGGATACGGCGGATGACGTAACCCGCCTTGGCGTTGCTGGGCAACTGTCCGTCGGTAATGGAGAAGGCAATGGTACGGATGTGGTCGGCGATGACGCGCATGGCGATGTCCTGCTGTTCGTTCTGTCCGTAGGCAGTACCTGCCATGTCGGCGATGGCCTTCAGCAGCGGCTGGAACACGTCGGTATCATAGTTCGATGTCTTGCCCTGCAGGGTACGCACCAGGCGTTCGAAGCCCATACCTGTATCGATGACCTTGGCAGGCAGTCCTTCCAGTGAGCCGTCGGCCTTGCGGTTGAACTGCATGAACACCAGGTTCCAGATTTCGATGACTTGCGGATGGTCCTTGTTCACCAGCTGGCTGCCGGGGATCTGTGCCTTTTCTTCTTCCGAGCGCGAGTCGATGTGGATTTCCGAGCACGGACCGCAGGGACCTGTATCGCCCATTTCCCAGAAGTTGTCGTGCTTGTTGCCGTTCAGGATGTGGTCCTTGGGCAGGAACTGTTCCCAGTAGCTGGCTGCTTCGTTGTCGCGTTCCAGTCCTTCTTCGGGGCTGCCTTCGAACACGGTAGCATACAGGTCCTTCGGGTCGATCTTCAGCACGTCGACCAGGTATTCCCAAGCCCAGCTGATGGCTTCCTTCTTGAAGTAGTCGCCGAACGACCAGTTGCCCAGCATTTCGAACATGGTATGGTGGTAGGTGTCGTGACCTACTTCTTCCAGGTCGTTGTGCTTGCCGCTGACGCGCAAACACTTCTGAGAGTCGGCCACACGTTTATATTTGGCCGGATGGTTGCCCAGGATGATATCCTTGAACTGGTTCATGCCGGCATTGGTAAACATCAGGGTAGGGTCATCTTTAATGACCATCGGAGCCGAAGGCACAATCTGGTGTCCCTTGGACTCGAAGAAGCTTTTGAAAGATTCTCTGATTTCTTTAGCTGTCATCATGTCACTAATATATTGTCTTCTAGTTAATATTCTCAAAAAGGATTTGCAAAGATAATTGGTTTTATTATTTTTGTCGATAAGAATTGTGCAAAATCTTGAAAGGTTGTGCCTTAAAATCCTCAAAAAACCGTATCCGATGCGTAAAGTCTACTATATATATAATCCGAAGACTCGAACTTACGACCGTATTTATCCGACTGTCCGCCAGCGTGCGTTGAGCATTCTGCGCCGGTTGTTTGTGGGTATGGGATTGGGAGCCGGCAGTTTTCTGTTGCTTCTTTTTATTTTTGGTTCTCCTTCGGAAAAAGAATTGCGAATCGAAAATTCGCGTTTGTTGGCGCAGTACAATGTGCTGTCGCATCGCTTGGACGAGGCTTTGGGGGTGTTGCAGGACATCCAGCAGCGCGATGATAACCTGTACCGGGTGATGCTGCAGGCCGATCCGGTGTCGGATGCCATCCGGCAGGCGGGCTATGGCGGTACGAACCGTTACGAGCAGCTGCGCAGCATGGCCAATTCGGAACTGGTCATCCACACCACGTCGAAACTCGATAGACTCGACCGTCAGTTGTATCTGCAGTCGAAATCGTTTGACGAGGTCGTGGACCTGTGCAAGAATCACGACAAAATGTTGACTTGTATTCCGGCTATCATGCCGGTGGCCAACAAGGACTTGAAGAAAACGGCTTCGGGTTATGGCATGCGTATCGACCCGATTTACAAAACGACCAAGTTTCATGCCGGTATGGACTTTTCAGCTAATATCGGTACACCGGTCTATGCTACCGGCGACGGCCGGGTTATCAAGGCGGGCTGGCAGACGGGTTATGGGAACCTGATTCAGATAGACCATGGCTTCGGCTATGTCACCTGGTATGCTCATCTCCATAAATATAAGGTGAGAGTCGGTCAGAAGGTGGTACGAGGGGAAGTGATCGGTGAAGTTGGCAATACCGGTAAAAGTACGGGTCCGCACCTGCACTACGAGGTGCATGTGAAAGGACGGGTACAGAACCCGGTGAACTATTATTTCATGGACTTGAGTGCCGAGGATTACGACAAGATGATTCAGTTGGCCGAAAATCATGGTAAGGTATTTGACTGATGGCTTTTGCTGGAAGGCTTTCAGGGGGGTGCTTGTGAGTGTTTTTTCGGTAGAAAACGATGTTCGCTTCGGCTTTTTTCCCGATATTTGCAACTTTGTGTGAACCTGATGAACGACTATGGCCTATAATCCGAACAAACAACTGAAACTATATTATTCCATTGGCGAGGTGGCGAAGATGTTCGACGTGAACGAATCGCTGCTGCGTTACTGGGAAAAAGAATTTCCTTTCATTGCTCCCAAGAAGGCAGGAGGGGGTATCCGTCAGTACCGCAAGGAAGACGTCGAGAACGTGCGCCTGGTCTATCACCTGGTCAAGGAGAAGGGGATGACCCTGCAAGGTGCCAAGCAGAAATTGCGGATGAACAAGGAGACCACCATCCGGACCACTGAAATCATTGACCGCCTGAAACTGATTCGTGAGGAACTGGTGAGTATGCGTAAGGAATTGGATTACCTGACTTAGGGTGTCCTATACCCATTAGAGGGGAAGCGTCCCCTTGCTGCGGTGCTGCAGAATACCCATTTCGCTGTATTGACCACCTTTTCCAACCACCGTAATTTTGCAGTCAGTAAAACAAACTTAAAAACTGTATTGCAAAATGAACATCAAGAACTTCTTTGGCTTGTGCCTGGTGGCCCTCTGTGCAGTGGCCTGTAGTGACAACGACCCTGTAACTGCTCCTTCAACGTCTGCTACCCAACGACTGGTGGTCGATGCGACCGATTATACGCAATGGCATTACATCGACCTGGAATCGCAGCAGGTGACGACCTTGCCTGTAGGCGAACCGGCACCGGACGAATGGGACCTGGCGGTGCACCGTTACGACGTGAAGACCCATGGGGGCGCAGCGGTGGAAACGGCCGTGAGTGACTTTGCCTCCCTTCCCGAACCCTCTTCTTTTCCCACTTCGGCTTTCGTGGCGGATGAGTGGACCACCGACCGCCTCATCGTGGACATGTCGCAGATGATGAACGGTGTGGTGGAATATGCGTCCGACGACTACAATCCTTGTCTGTCGAACTGGCTGAAACTTGACACCTCGTCGATGCCTCCTGCTTATACCCTCTCGGGCAAGGTCTATTTGCTCCGCCTGAAAGACCAGACCTTTGCGGCTTGCCGTCTGGTGAATTTCATGAATGACCAAGGCGTGAAAGGACACCTGACCATCGATTACCAATATCCCGTACAACCATGAGACGACTGATTGGGTGGATCGGAATGTGGGTCATCTGTTTCTCGCTGCAAGCTGCTCAACGCTGGGTCACGGGGCAGGTTTCCGATAGCGAAAACCGCCCCTTGCCGGGGGCAGCCGTTCAGGTGAAGGAATGCCCCGAACAGGGAACGGTGACGGATGCCGAAGGATGCTACTCCCTGCAGCTGCCCGATGACCGGACGTTCACGTTGCGCGTTTCGTACGTGGGCTATCGGGAAGGCACCGGACAGGTGGAGCGCACCGGCAACCAAACCTTGAACTTTCGTCTGTACGAGCAGGATACTTGGCTCGACCAGGTGGTGGTGACCGGAACCCGTACACCGAAACTGCTGAAGGATGTGCCCATCGTGACGCGTGTCATTTCCGAAAAGGAAATTCTGCGTGCGGATGCCACCCGCATCGACGAACTGCTGCAGGCGGAATTGCCGGGCATCGAGTTTTCATATTCGATGAACCAGCAGCCGTCGCTGAACATGGCGGGATTCGGTGGCAATGCCGTATTGTTTCTGGTGGATGGGGAACGCCTGGCCGGGGAGACACTGGACAATGTGGACTACAGTCGGCTGACGATGGACAACGTGCAACGGATTGAAATCGTGAAGGGGGCGGCTTCATCGCTCTATGGTTCGAATGCCATCGGGGGTGTGGTGAACCTCATCAGCCGTGAGAACCAGGAGCCCTGGTCGGTGCGGTTGCAAGGTCGCTACGGAGCGCACAACGAACAGCGCTATGGTGGGTCGCTGGGCTTCCGGCAAGGGAAGTTCCAGTCGGCTACCCATGTGCAGTACACCACCATCGATGCCATCGACCTGGCCAAAGGGACCGACAACGAAGCGGTGGGCGACTACCGGACCCTTTATGGAAATTCGACTTTGCAGGTGAAGGAACGCCTGGTGTTCACACCTTCCGAGGACTGGAAACTGACGGCGCGCGGGGCATTTTACTTCCGCGAACGCAACAGCTCGGATCTGCAGAAGGACCGCTACCGCAGTTATACGGGCGGCTTGAAGGGCAACTATCACTGGACGAAAGCCGACGACCTGGAACTGTCGTACGCCTTCGACCAGTACGACAAAGCCGATTACCTGGTCTTGAACGACCGCGAAGTGCGCGACTACCGCAATGCCCAGCACACGGTGCGTGGGCTCTACAACCACACCTTTGCCGACCGCCACATCCTGACGTTGGGCGGTGATTACCTGCACGATTACCTCATGTCGTACCAGTTTGCCGACAACGGGCATCGTTCGCAGCATACGGCCGATGCCTTTGCCCAGTTCGACTGGAACCCGCATCCGAAATTCAATGTCATAGCCGGTTTGCGTTTCGACTATTTCTCGGCAGCCGACCTGAGTCACGTATCGCCCAAACTGGGGCTGATGTATAAGGTAGGTCCTTGTTCGCTGCGTGCCTCCTATGCCGGCGGCTTCCGGGCACCCACCTTGAAGGAAATGTATATGGACTTCTACATGGGCAACATCTTCATGATTTACGGCAATCCCGATCTGAAACCCGAAACCAGTCATAACTTCTCCCTTTCGGCTGAATACCTGAAAGGCAAGCACAACCTGACGGTGACGGGCTTCTACAACCGCGTGCAGCATCGCATCACGACTGCCTGGAACCGGGAACTCAACGGACAGGTCTATACCAACCTGTCGCCCCTGCAGGTGACAGGAATGGACGTGCATGCCTCGGGAAACTACGCCAGCGGCTGGTCATGGCGTTTGTCGTATGCCTATACCTACGAACACCTCCGCAAAGGCGAACCGCTCGTGAAATCGACACGTCCGCACACGGCCACAGCCCGCCTGGCCTACGACCGCGACTGGAAACGCTATGGTTTGAGTGCGACCTTGACGGGACGCTTCCTCTCGGCTTTGACGACCGATGTCTATACCTCGAACACTTCGTACGAGGAGACCGAACGGCAGAAATATCCGGGCTATACGTTGTGGAAGCTGAGCCTGATGCAGCGCATCGGCCGGGGAGTGAACCTGACGGTGGCGGTGGACAATCTTTTCAATTACCGTCCTTCGTATTACTACAGCAACTCGCCGTCTACCACCGGCACCACTTGCTCGGTAGGCCTCACGCTGGATGTGGAGAAATTCTTCGTTGGAAATCTTTAGAACTATTCAGAAAATGATAAATCGAAAGAAAATAGGCGCTGTAGGAGCGATGGTGCTCCTGCTGGCCGCAGGCTACGGAGCCTGGTGCCAATGGATGGCGCCGACCCGGATTGCCTTTGTCAACTACCAGGCAACTACCCTGGGACAGTTGGCTAAATCGAATACCCACGACCGTATCCTGCTCGCGACGCTTTCGGTCGACGAGTTGGGTGAAGCCGGTCGGTACGACGCCGTGCTGGTGAATGGCATGGGCTTACGGATCACAGCCGAACAGCGGGCGCAGCTGGAAGATGCAGCGGCCCACGGACTGACGGTCCTGACCACCATGGCCACCAATCCGGCCAATAACTTGACTACGGCCGACTCGCTGACGGCCGCGACGATGCAGGCTTACCTGCAGGGAGGCGGCCGACGCAATTACCGGAACCTGCTGACCTACATCCGTCGCACGGTCGACGGCAAGACGCTCGACACCGAGCAGCCGGAACCTCCGGTGCAGCGGGCTTGGCTGCCCTTCTTCCATGCCGACCCGACGCAGCCCGAGGCCGAGGAACTCGACTTCGGCAGTGTGGCGGCCTACGAGCAGTTCCTGGACCAGCAGGGGTTGATGCAGCCGGCTGAGGCTGCGCGCATCCTTGTCACGGGACAGATGGGCGATCCGCTGCCGCTGATGACGGCCCTGGAACAGGCGGGCCATCGGGTATATGGGGTGCGCGACCTGGAGGCGTGTCTCCGCCGGCAACAGGTGGACTCTATCCGTCCTGCAGCCGTCATCAACCTGGCCCATGGACGATTGGGCGATGCGGTGGTGCAATACCTGCAGCAACGGAACATCCTGCTCTTTTCACCCTTGAACGTGAACCGTCGGGTGGAGGACTGGGAAGCTGACAAGCAAGGCATGAACGGAGGCTTCCTGTCGCAGAGTGTGGTGATGCCCGAAATCGATGGAGCCATCCGCCCCTATGCCTTGTTCGGCCATGCCCTGGACGAAGAGGGACTGGAGCAGGTGGTGGCCATGCCCGAACGCCTGACTACCTTCGTCGAGTCGGTGAACCGTCACCTGGCGTTGCAACGGAAACCGAATGCTGACAAGCGGGTGGCTATCTATTATTACAAAGGTCCCGGACAGCACGCCCTGACAGCTGCCGGACTCGAAGTGGGACCTTCGCTCTACCAGCTGCTGCTTCGCTTGAAGCAGGAAGGTTATCGGGTATCGCCCATGCCGGCTTCGGCCGCTGAACTCGAGACCTGGATTCAGCGACAGGGGGCGGTGTACAATGCCTATGCGAAGGAAGCCCAGGCGGAATTTCTGGAAAAGGGAAATCCGGTGTTGATTTCCGAAGCCGATTATGCCTCCTGGACAGCAAAGGCGGTGCGTCCGGCGTTGATGCAGGAGGTGGAGGCCTTGGACGGTCCCTTCCCGGGCAGTTACCTGAAGACTGCGGTCGGCGAACTGGCTTTGCCTCGCGTCGACCTGGGGAACGTGGTGTTGCTGCCGCAGTTGGCTGCCGGTGCCGGCGAGGACGACTTTGCCATTGTGCATGGCACCGATGCGGCGCCGCCTCATGCGTATGTGGCTTCTTATCTTTGGGCCCGCTTCGGGTTTCAGGCCGATGTGTTGCTGCACTTCGGTACGCACGGCAGTCTGGAGTTCACGCCCCGCAAACAGGTGGCGCTGGGTCCGAACGATTGGCCGGATGTGCTGGTAGGTCCGATGCCGCATCTCTATCTGTACTCCATCGGCGACGTAGGCGAAGGCATGATTGCCAAACGCCGTTCGTACGCTACGTTGCAGTCGCACCTGACCCCGCCGTTCATGGAAAGTGCGGTGCGCGGCATCTATCGCGAATTGACTCAGGCTTTGGAGACCTACAACGACTTGCTATATGCCGACGGAAAACCCGATACCCGGGCCGCAGCCCTGCAGGTGAAACGCCTCACGGTGCAGTTGGGTATCCACCGCGAACTGCGGTTGGACAGTGTCCTCACCGAACCTTATACCGAGGCAGAGAATGCCCGTATCGAGAGCTTCGCCGAGGAGTTGGCCAACGAGAAGGTGACGGGTACCCTCTATACCTTGGGCGTGCCTTATGCCCCCGAACGCATCCGCAGCAGTGTGCTGGCCATGGCTACCGAACCCATTGCCTATTCGTTGCTGGCCTTGGACCAGCGACGCGGACAGGCAACACCGAACCTCGAGAAGCAGGCTGCCCGCTTCACCCGTCGGTATGTGCAGCCCGCCCGGGCCCTGGTGGAGCGACTGCTCGACGGCGACAGGGAAGTGACCGATGCGCTGGTGCGGGAAATCGGTCACCTGACACAGGCCGAACTCGACAGTGCCCGAACCATCGACCGTGCCCTTTCAGTCCCGCAGGATCTGATGAGCCGGATGCGGGTCCTGCAGGCCCGGGGAACCGCTTCTTCCCATCCGGGTTCTGTTTCCGGGAAGGCTTCTGCTTCCGGAATGGGTTCCTCCCATCCAGCAGGTGTCACTCCAGCTGTGGGCAGTAACCCTTCTGCTTCCGGTGGTGGTCATCCTTCCTGGATTCCGAAAATCGGCTCGCGCCCCGATTCCTCGAAGAAAGCAGCTTCTGCTTCTTCTTCGTCTGCTTCTTCTTCGTCGAATGTGGAGGCTTCCTCTTCGTCTCTCGCTGGTATGCCTGCTTCGGTGAAGGCGATGTTGGGACTGGTGGAGTACTCCAAGGAGCAGAAGGAGTTTGCGCGGGTAGTGAGGGAACTGGACCGCACCTTGCATGATGTGACCCGCTACCGCGAAGCGTTGGAGGCGAGTCCCGAAGCGGAATTGGCTTCGCTGATGAATGTCCTGAACGGGGGCTATACGGCTCCTTCGCCGGGCGGCGACCCGATTGCGAACCCGAATACCCTTCCCACCGGACGCAACCTCTATGCGGTGAATGCCGAAGCTACACCCAGCGAACGGGCGTGGGAGCGCGGCAAGGAACTGGCAGAAAACACAATCCGGATGTATCGCGAACGGCATCATGATTCGATTCCCCGCAAGGTGAGCTATACGCTGTGGAGCGGCGAATTTGTCGAAACCGAAGGGGCTACCTTGGCTCAGGCTTTCTATATGTTGGGCGTGGAACCGCTGCGCGATGTCTTCGGACGGGTGACCGACCTGCGGTTAATCCCGTCGGAAACCCTGGGTCGTCCGCGCATTGACGTGGTGGTGCAGACCAGCGGACAGTTGCGCGACCTGGCGGCTTCGCGGCTCTTCCTTCTGTCGCGTGCCGTGGAAATGGCTGCGGCAGCAAAGGACGACCGTTACGAGAACTACGTGGCACGCAGTGTGGTGGAAGCCGAACGGGTGCTGGTGGACAAGGGATTGTCGCCCAAGGAGGCCCGCGAGGTAGCGGCCTACCGCGTGTTCGGCGGGGTGAACGGCAACTACGGTACGGGCATCACCGGCATGGTGCAGCGTGGCGACCGTTGGGAGGATGCTTCGGAGGTAGCCGCTGTCTATCTGCAGAACATGGGAGCGTATTACGGCAGTGAGAAAGCCTGGGAACAGGTGCGGCAGTATGCCCTCGAGGCGGCGCTGACGTATACCGATGCAGTAGTGCAGCCGCGCCAGAGCAACACATGGGGCGCCTTGAGCCTGGACCATGTGTACGAGTTTATGGGTGGTATGAATCTGGCGGTGCGTCAGGTCACCGGCAAGGAACCGGATGCTTACCTCAGCGACTACCGCAACCGCAACCGGATGCGTATGCAGGAGGTGAAGGAGGCCATCGGCATCGAGAGCCGTACGACCCTCTTCAATCCAGCTTACCTGCGCGAGAAGATGAAGGGAGGAGCCAGTGCGGCAGCCGGCTTTGCTGAAATCATCCAGAATACGTATGGTTGGAACGTGATGAAGCCCGATGCCATCGATGATGCACTTTGGGATGAGGTCTATGCCGTGTACGTGCAGGATAAGTTCGGTTTGGGCATTCGCCGTTTCTTCGAACAGCAGAATCCGGCAGCTTTGCAGGAAATGACGGCTGTGATGCTGGAGACTGCCCGCAAGGGATTGTGGCAGGCTTCGGAAGCACAGTTGAAAGGCTTGGCCCGGCTGCATACCGAACTGGTGGAACAGTTCCGTCCGGCTTGCTCGGGCATGGTGTGCGACAATGCCAAACTGCGGAGCTTCATTGCCCGGCAGTCGGCTCCTGAAGTGGCACAACGCTACGAACAGGCGGTTCGTGAAGTGCGCGAGGCAGCGGTACAGGGGTCGGATGCCAGCAGTGTGGTCCTGAAGCAGGAGAACCGGCAGGCATCGCCGTCGGTGCAGCTGGGTGTGCGTCCTGTTTTCGTGGGACTGCTGGTACTCGGTGCCGTGGGAGGATTGCTCTTCGTGGTGCGTCGTCGTCGTCAAAATCGGGAGGACTGATGGAAACGGTGGTGTATGTAATGATGGGACTGGTCTGCTTCAACTACCTGTTGAAGCAGACCAACCGTCCCCTGTATGCTGTGGCCATATCGGCCGTGGTGTGTGCCGTCTTTGTGTATGCGTTGTGGCCCTATGCCATCGAACAGTCGAAATCGCAGGTGCAGGCCTGGTTGGCCGATACGGCGTTGATGCTCGACCTCTCGATCGTGCTTTGGCTGGAAGTCGCCCTGCAGTTGGCTTACTGCCTGCTGTCGGCCCGTATCCAGACTTCGGGCCTATTGCCCGCCCGTTGGCTCTTCCTGTACCGCAGCCTGCGCTGGTTTCCCGGGGTACTGGTCTTTCCGGTCCTCTACAGCCTGTTGGTGGTCACGCTCTTCGCCTGGCCGGGACAGCCCTTTGCCCGCGTCGCCGGCACGTTGGCTGTCGGGGTACTGTTGGTCATCCCCTTGGGGTCGTGGGCCCTTCGTCGCGTGCTGCCCGAGAAGGACATCCGTCTGGAACTTCTCTTTCTGTTGAATGCCCTCGTCGGTCTGTTGGGCCTGGTAGCCACGGTCAACGGACGTACGGCCGTGGAGGGGCTCAGTGAAGTGAATGGACTCTCCTTGGCCGGTGTGGTCGGCCTGACCGTCCTGGGCGGGGCCGTCGGTTGGCTCGGCTACCGGTGGAGGCTGCAGCGGCGGATCCGTCGGTTCCCGACAGGCTGAGTCCGGTTCATACCGCACAATGGCAGGCCCCTTTCCTGGCACTGTAGCATCGGCTATCCGGTGTGTTACCTAATTCATAATGTATGACCCATTCATAACAAATCATCTATTAATATCGTATCATCCTTTTATTGAATCAGAACGTATGAACTATATATCAGACTCTTTGTATTGGATTTCTACCGGACTCTTGGTACCGGTCATTGTCCTGTTGATTTTCTTTTTCCTCCGTGCCCTGTTGCTCATCGGCAATTTCTTCGGTCAGTACCTGGCCATGCGTCGCACGGCTGTCTGTCTGCAGTCCCACCTGGACACGTTAACCTTGGCCACGCTCGACACCCTGCCCGACCGGTTACCGCAGCAGCATCCCTCGCTGGTGGTACTGTACCTGAAGCGCCTGCTCGAAGCTCGGGGACAGGCCGCCCTGCGTCAGCGCTTGTTGGCCGATTTCGAACGCGAAGCCGACCAGGACCTGGCCGTGTCGCAAACCCTCTGCAAGATGGGGCCGATGTTGGGACTGATGGGTACGCTCATCCCCATGGGGCCGGCCCTGGTAGGTCTGTCGACCGGCGACATCGCCTCGATGGCTTACAACATGCAGGTGGCCTTTGCCACCACCGTGGTGGGCCTGTTTGCTGCCGCCATCGGTTTCATTACCCAACAAGTGAAGCAGCGCTGGTACCTGCACGATCTCACGCAGCTGGAGTATGTGGCAGCCTTGCTGGACGAGGCACAGTCGGACCAGAAAGGAGGGGCAGCATGAGACGGCGGTTGATTGGAAAAGGCGAGGACAACGACCCGATGAGTGTGGTAGGCAATCTCTTCGATGTGGCCATGGTCTTTGCCCTGGCCCTGATGGTAGCCCTGGTGACGCGCTACGACATGACCGAAATGTTCAGTCAGGAGGACTTCACGATGGTGAAGAATCCCGGCAAGGAGAACATGGAAATCATTACGAAGGAAGGAAAGGAAATCAAGCATTACACCCCTTCCGAGGAGCAGCATCCCCAAAGCGGCAAGCGTGGCAAGAAAGTCGGCATCGCTTATGAGCTGGAGAACGGAGAGATTATCTACGTGCCCGAGTAGGATATCGTCCTCGCGTAGGCATGTGTAAGCTTCCTCACCTAGGTGAAACGATTGTATCACTTGAGTGAGGAAACTTTATCACCTTAGTGATGCAACTTCCGCACTAGGGTGATACAACTTCCTCACATTGGTGAGGAAGTGAATTGGAAAGGGGGGGTCGGGAAAGATGTAGGCTGCTTATGGTTGTAAAATGCTGAAAGATAAGATGAATTCAGCTGATTTGCTTCGGTGGAAGCAGCAACAAACGAATTACGAAAATCGGGTGCACCACTGGAAACGTGATGCACCCGATTGTAACAGGATGTGTGTGTATCTAGGTTATTGGATTTAGACAATACCTTGGGCCATCATGGCCTTGGCGACCTTCATGAAGCCGGCTACGTTGGCTCCCTTCACGTAGTTGATGTAGCCGTCGGGTTCGGTACCGTACTGCACGCAGGCAGCGTGGATATTCTTCATGATGCTCTTCAGTTTTTCGTCCACTTCTTCCGAGCTCCAGCCCAACTTGATGGCGTTCTGCGTCATTTCCAATCCTGATACCGATACACCGCCGGCATTGGCTGCCTTGCCCGGTGCATACAGAATCTTGGCTTCCTGGAATACGCGGATAGCTTCGGGGGTCGAGGGCATGTTGGCTCCTTCGCTCACGGCCATCACGCCGTTGGCTACCAGCTGACGGGCTTCATCGCCGTGGAGTTCATTCTGCGTAGCGCAAGGCAGGGCAATGTCGGCCTTTTCGCCCCAGGGACGAGCTCCGGCTACATACTTGCAACCGTATTTTTCGGCGTATTCGCGGATACGGCCGCGGTACAGGTTCTTCAGTTCCATGATGTAATCCAGCTTTTCGCGGTCGATGCCGTCGGGATCGTAGATGTAACCGTCCGAGTCGGACATGGTCAGCACCTTGCCTCCCATCTGGAGTACCTTTTCGGCTGTATATTGCGCTACGTTGCCCGAACCGGAAATCAGGCAGGTCTTGCCCTGCAGGTCGGTGCCACGGGTCTTCAGCATTTCCATCAGGAAGTAGATGTTGCCGTAACCGGTTGCTTCGGGACGGATCAGTGAACCGCCGAATTCGCGGCCCTTGCCGGTGAATGTACCGGTGAATTCGTGCGAGAGTTTCTTGTACATGCCGAACATGAAGCCTACTTCACGGCCGCCTACACCGATATCGCCGGCCGGAACGTCGGTTTCGGGACCGATGTGGCGCCACAGTTCCAGCATGAAGGCCTGGCAGAAGCGCATCACTTCGGCGCTCGACTTGCCGCGCGGTGAGAAATCGGAACCGCCTTTACCGCCACCCATCGGAAGGGTAGTCAGCGAGTTCTTGAAGGTCTGTTCGAAAGCGAGGAATTTCAGGATACCCAGGTTGACCGACGAGTGGAAACGGATACCGCCTTTGTACGGACCAATGGCGTTGTTGTGCTGTACGCGATAGCCCATGTTGGTGCGCACCTGGCCTTTGTCGTCCATCCAGGTTACCCGGAACTGGTACACGCGGTCGGGAATGCAAAGGCGTTCTATCAGATTGGCGTTGTCGAATTCGGGGTGTTGGTTGTAGGCTTCTTCAATGGTGCCCAACACTTCTTCCACAGCCTGGTGGTATTCGGGTTCATTGGGAAATCTTCTCTTCAGATCTTCTAATACCTTCGTTGCATTCATAATCTTTTGCTTTTAGGGTTCTTTTTCTGTTTGTTTCTCGTTTTAGTTCAAAGTTCGATGAAATCTCGTTGAAGTTGATTCGTTGTCGTTCGCACTGTCTGATGAGGCCCCGGAAGAGGCTCCTTGGTGAGCAGTGGCATGCAGCGTAATCTCGTTGAATTGCGATTGTATTTCCTCTCTCTCTTTATCTTGTTTTCCCTTAGGAAGACGATGCAAAATTATAGATAAGAATTGAATTATGCAACAAATTATAAAGAAAAAGCTATAAAAAATATCAATATGTACAATATGTAAGCAGAATATCGTCTAAAAGGTTATTTTCGGGGATTCTTGAGATACTTTAGTAAGGGAATGAAGACGAGAGCGCCCGAAACGATCAGGGAAAGGAGGAGGGGACCGTCAATCTGTGGGGTGGTGGTAAGTATCAGGTAGCAAATGGTCACCCACAACAGGGCGAGTACGACAATCTGGGGGAGGGAAAGGGGTTTCTTCATGGGTATCTATTTATGATAAGGTATGATACGGGTATCTATCTATTCTATTTTATTATATAAGGTGAAAAAGGCTTTCTGCCGGGAGGGATGAAAAAGAACTTCCCCCAGTCCGGGCGGAGGGTCCGCCGGTACCGGGGGAAGGTTAGGGGATGAATTATTGGTTTTTCTTTTTCTTTTCGACAATGGCATCGATCACAGCTACGGCCGTGATGTTGACGATGTCGCGCACCGAAGCTTCGCAGTCGGTGAAGTGGATGGGCTTGTTCAGTCCCATCTGGATGGGGCCGATGACTTCCGTCTCGCTCATCGACTGGATGAGCTGGTAGGTGGCATTGGCCGAGCTCAGGTTGGGGAACACCAGGGTGTTCACTTCCTTGCCTTTCAGGCGGGTGAAGGGATACTTTTCGTCGCGCAACTTGGTATTGAGGGCAATCTTCACCTGCATTTCACCGTCGATGGCCAGTTCGGGATAGGCCTGTTGCATGAAATCGACGGCTTCGTGCACCTTGGCAGGACTGCCTTCCGTATCGGCACCGAAGTTCGAGTACGACAGCATGGCCATGTGCGGCGTATGGTTGAAGAACTCGACCGTCTTCTTCGACAACTTGGCAATGTCGATCAAGGTATCGGTGTCGGGGTGACGGTTGATGAGCGTATCGGCTACGAAGTAGGTACCCTTCTTCGAGTTCAGGATGTGCATGGTGCCGAAATGCTTGTATTCGGGTTGGATGCCGATGACCTCCTTGGCCACCTTGATGGTGTTGCTGTATTTGGTGTACAGACCGGTGATGAAGGCATCGGCTTCGCCGGTTTCCACCATCATCATGCCGAAGTAGTTGCGTTCGAACATCTTGTCGTTGCTTTCCTGGAAGTTGGCTCCCTGGCGGGCACGCTTTTCCGACAGGATGCGGGCATAGCGTTCGCGGCGTTCCGATTCGCGGTCGTGGCGCAGGTTGATGACCTCGATGCCTTCCAGACTCAGGTCGAGTTCCTTGGCCAATTTCTCGATGCGTTCGTCGTTGCCCAGCAGGATGGGATGGCAGATGCCTTCGGCCTTGGCTTCGACGGCGGCTTTCAGCATGGTGGGGTGAATGCCTTCGGCGAAGACGACGCGCTGCGGGTCGCGACGGGCGGTTTCGTACAGCTGACGGGTCAGCTTGCTTTCCTGGCCCATGAGTTCGCGCAAGTGCTGGCGATAGGCTTCCCAGTCGGTGATGGGCTGGCGGGCCACGCCCGATTCAATGGCAGCCCGGGCCACGGCGGTCGATACTTCGGTGATGAGGCGCGGATCGACCGGCTTGGGAATGAAGTAGTCGGGACCGAAGGTGAAGTTGTTCACATGGTACACCTCGTTCACCACGTCGGGCACCGGCTGCTTGGCCAGGTCGGCAATGGCGTGTACGGCTGCCAGCTTCATCTCTTCGTTGATGGCCTTGGCAGCGACGTCCAGGGCACCGCGGAAGATGTAGGGGAAGCCGATGACGTTGTTGATCTGGTTGGGATAGTCCGAACGTCCGGTCGACATCAGTACGTCGGGACGGCTGGCCATGGCATCCTCGTAGGTGATTTCGGGCACCGGATTGGCCAGGGCAAACACGATGGGATGGTCGGCCATGCTGCGGATCATGTCCTGCGATACCACGTTGCCTTTCGACAGGCCCAGGAACACATCGGCTCCGGCCATGGCTTCGGCCAGGGTATGCACGTCGCGGCGGTCGGTGGCAAAGAAGCGCTTGGTTTCGTTCAGCCCTTCGCGGTCGCTGGTGATGACCCCCTTCGAGTCGAGCATCACGATGTTTTCGCGGCGGGCACCCAGGGCACAATACAGTTTGGTACACGAGATGGCCGCTGCCCCTGCTCCGTTGACCACAATCTTCACGTCTTCGATGCGCTTGCCGGCCACTTCGAGGGCATTCAGCAATCCGGCCGACGAGATGATGGCTGTACCGTGCTGGTCGTCGTGCATCACGGGGATGTCGAGTTCTTCCTTCAGGCGGCGCTCGATTTCAAAGCATTCGGGAGCCTTGATGTCCTCCAGGTTGATGCCGCCAAAGGTGGGGGCAATGGCCTTGACCGCTTCGACGAACTTGTCCACATCCTTTTCGTTGACTTCGATGTCGAACACATCGATGCCACCGTAAATCTTGAACAGCAATCCCTTGCCTTCCATCACCGGTTTGCCGGCCATGGCACCGATGTCGCCCAGGCCCAGTACGGCGGTACCGTTGCTGATGACCGCTACCAGGTTTCCTTTGGCCGTATATTTATAAGCATCCTGCGGATTCTTTTCGATTTCCAGACACGGTTCGGCCACGCCCGGAGAGTAGGCCAACGACAGGTCGGTCTGGGTGCTATAGGGCTTGGTCGGTACCACTTCAATCTTTCCCGGCTTACCTTGCGAGTGGTAGAGCAAGGCCGCTTCTTTGGTAATCTTGACCATAATCTTTTTCCTTCTTTAGATAGTTTCGTATTTCATTTGCGTACAAAAGTACGAATAATATTATAATCTGAAACGTAAAATCTGTAAAATCATGTCTATTTGTCCGAATCCTTCCCCCAAAAGCAACCGATGGAAAATGCAGGCGGACAAGGGGAGTTGACACGTTATTAATCGTTAAAGGACTTACAGATTGCACAGAAATGACGAAAAATTGACTACTTTAGCATCGCTAAAAACTAAATGGGCCTAAAAAGTTTTCTCGGAAAAGGCCCTGATAATCCCCCTAATGAATATGAATGAGGTACGCAAGAACAGAAAAGACAAGGCGGAAGTGAAGGAATGGGTGGTTCGGGCCGCTGCGGTTTTCTTCAAGCAGAAGGGCATCCGCAACGTCCGCATGGACGACATTGCCGCCGAACTCTCCATCTCGAAACGGACGCTTTACGAGCTGTTTCAGGACAAGGAGGAACTGCTGCTCGACGTGGTGCGGCTGCACAGCGAGGAGATGCACGCCTACATGACCCAGGTGGCCATGCAGGCCGACAACGTGCTGGAAGTGCTGCTCAAGTTCTACGAGCGGAGCGCCAGCGACCTGCAGCATACGCACCGGCGCTTCTTCGAGGACATGGACAAGTACCCCAAGGTGCAGCAGTTCATCGACGAGAACCGGCGCAACAACCTGGACGAGGCGATGGCATTCTACCACACGGGGGTGGAGCAGGGCATCTTCCGGCAGGACGTGAACTACGGCATTGTGCGGGCTATGGTGGGCGAGCAGATGAACATCCTGCTTCACTCGGACACCTGCAAGGCGTATTCACTGGCCGAGATTTTCGAGACGGTGGTGTTCATGCACATGCGGGGCATCTCGACCGAAAAAGGGCTCGCTATCGTGGACGACTTCCTGCGCCAACGAAGTGCGTCGGAAGCCTGATGGAACAGCAATCAATAATAACTAGTAATATCAAAACAAAGAGAGTACATTTTATGAGACGCATTTGTCAATGGACCCTAGCCTTGTGTGGGCTATGGTTGGCGATTACACACAGTGCACAGGCACAGGACACGCTGAAAATTACCCTGCAGGATGCCGTGCGCATTGCCTTGAGCGACAATCCGACCATGAAGGTGGCCGGTCAGGAGATTCAGTTGAAGAAAGAGGCGCGCCGGGAAGCGTATGCAGGCTTGTTCCCCGAAGCCAACCTGGTGGGTACGTATTCACGCGCCATCAAGAAGCAGTCGTTTGCCATGGAGGGCAAGGTGATTGAAGTGGGTACCGACAATACCTACAGCGGCGGTCTGACCATCAGCCTGCCGGTGTTTGCGCCGGCACTCTACCGCACCATCGGACTGACGGGTACGGATGTGAAACTGGCCGTGGAAAAGTCGCGTGCCTCGCGTCTGGACCTGGTGAACCAGGTGACGAAGGCTTTCTTCCAGCTGCTGCTGGCGCAGGACAGCTATGTGGTGCTGCAGAAGAGCTATCAGCAGAGTGAAGACAACTTCGAAGTGGTGAAGGCGAAGTTCGAACAGGGTACGGTGAGCGAATACGACAAGATCAGCGCCGACGTACAGATGCGCAGCCTGAAGCCGAACGTGGTATCGGCCCGCAACGGGGTGAACCTGGCTTCGCTGCAGCTGAAGGTGCTGATGGGCATGGATACGGACATTCCGGTGGCTGTGGAAGGCAACCTGAAGGATTACGAAATGGCCATGTTCACGCGACAGGCGCAGCCCCGTCCCGACGACCTGAGCAACAACAGCACGATGAAACAGTTGGAACTGAATGCCTTGCAGCTGAAGCAGAACCTGAAGCTGCAGTACACCAATTTCATGCCGACCCTCTCGGCCACCTTTCAGTACATGTACACGTCGATGAACAATGACTTCAAGTTCAAGCATTACGACTGGCGCCCGTATTCGACCATCGGACTGAACCTGAGCATTCCGTTGTTCCGCGGCAGCAACTTCACCAAACTGAAGCAGACCCGCATCCAGATGAAGCAGCTGGAAGAAAACCGCCTCCATACCGAGCGACAGCTCACCATGCAGGCAACCAGCTACCTGGACAACATGGCCGCCAGCACCGAACAGGTGGTGAGCAACAAGGAGGCCGTGCTGCAGGCCGAAAAGGGACGGACCATCGCCGAAAAACGCTATGAAGTGGGCAAGGGTACCATCCTGGAACTGAACAGCTCGGAAGTGGCCCTGACCCAGGCACAGCTCACTTACCACCAGTCTATCTACGACTACCTGGTAGCCAAGGCCGACCTTGACCTGGTGCTGGGCGTAGACGAAGTGGAAGTGGAAGAAGAAAACAGCAACCATCAGTCAACAGACAAAACCAACGAATAATCACACCTATATTAATAGAACATCAACGTATGAGAAAGTACTTTCAGATGGCTGCCCTGGTAGCGGCAGCTTGCTTGACTGCCTGTTCAGGAGGCGAAGAAAAGAAGGAAACGGCGGCTGCAGTGACAACTACCGCCGATGAAAAACCGGCCGTGAAACTGGCGTCCGTTTCTTCCCGTGAAGTGGAACAGATCGAAGAATATACCGCTACGGTACAGCCCGAAGCGAAGAACAATATCGCTCCCACCTCGCCGGGACGCATCGACCGCATCTTTGTGGAAGTGGGCGACCGCGTGACCAAGGGACAGAAACTGGTGCAGATGGATGCCGCCAGCCTGAAGCAGATGAAGCTGCAGCTGGAAAACGAAGAGACGGAGTTCAAGCGCATCGACGAACTCTACAAGGTGGGAGGGGCCTCGAAATCGGAATGGGATGCTGCCAAGACTTCCCTCGACGTGCGCCGGACTTCCTACAACAACCTGCTCGAGAATACGCAGCTGCTCAGCCCCATCAACGGCGTGATCACGGCGCGTAACTTCGACAACGGCGACCTGTACTCATCGGCTGCCACACCGGTACTGGTGGTGGAACAGATTACGCCGGTGAAACTGCTTATCAACGTGTCGGAACCTTATTTCCCGAAGGTGAAGAAAGGCATGACCGTTTCGATGAAGTTCGACGTGTACGGCGACGAAACATTCGAGGGTCAGGTGAGCCTGGTGTACCCCACCATCGATGCCACTACCCACACCTTCCCCGTGGAAATCAAGTTGCCCAATAGCCACCAGCGCGTCCGTCCGGGCATGTTCGGCCGCGTGACGCTGAGCTTCGGTACCAAGCAGCATGTGGTGGTACCCGACCAGGCCATCGTGAAGCGTGCCGGATCGGGCGACCGTTATGTCTATGTGTACCAGAACGGAAAGGTGTCGTACAACAAGGTTGAACTGGGCCGCCGCATGGGTACCGAATACGAACTGCTGTCGGGCGTGGAAGACCAGGCACAGGTAGTCATTGCCGGACAGACCCGCCTGGCCGATGGCGTCGAAGTAGAGGTGAAATAAGTTTTAATTCCTAATTAGCACAAACAAACATGAGTTTATACGAAGGAGCGGTCAAAAAACCGATTATGACCTCGCTATGCTTTTTGGCCGTAGCGATTTTTGGTCTGTTCTCATTGTCCAAACTGCCGGTCGACTTGTATCCGGATATCGATACCAACACCATCATGGTGATGACTTCGTACAACGGTGCCAGTGCCTCGGATATCGAAAACAACGTGACGCGTCCGTTGGAAAATATCCTGAACTCGGTGAGCAACCTGAAGCACATCACTTCGAAATCGTCGGAAAACATTTCGGTGATTACCCTCGAATTCGAGTATGGTTACGACATCGACGTGCTGACCAACGACGTGCGCGACAAGCTGGACATGGTGAGCCAGGACCTGCCCGATGATGTGGGACAGCCCACCATCTTCAAGTTCAGTACCGACATGATTCCCATCCTGCTGCTGTCGGTACAGGCCGAGGAAAGTCAGCCGGCCTTGTACAAGATCCTGGATGACAACGTCGTGAATCCCCTGGCGCGTGTGCCGGGCGTGGGTACGGTATCGATTGCCGGTGCCCCGAAGCGCGAAGTGAACGTCTATTGCGACCCCAACAAGCTGGAAGCCTACGACCTGACCATCGAGACCATCAGTTCGGTGATCGGTGCCGAGAACCGCAATACGCCGGGCGGTACGTTCGACGTGGGTAGCAATACTTACTCGCTGCGTGTGGAAGGCGAATTCAAGGACCCGAAGGAAATGGAGAATATTGTCGTGGGTACGCACAACGGTGCTTCCGTTTATCTGCGCGATGTGGCCCAGGTGGTCGACTCGGTGGAAGAACGGGCCCAGAAGACCTTCAACAACGGGGTGCAGGGTGCGATGATCGTCGTGCAGAAGCAGTCGGGTGCCAACTCGGTGAACATCTCGAAGAAGGTGATGGAACAGTTGCCCAAGCTGCAGAAGAACCTGCCCAGCGACGTGAAACTGGGTGTCATCGTCAATACCTCGGACAACATCCTGAACACCATCGACAGTTTGACGGAAACCATCCTCTATGCCATCATTTTCGTGGTCCTGGTGGTGTTCGTCTTCCTGGGCCGTTGGCGCGCTACGGTGATCATCTGTATCACCATCCCGATGTCACTGATTGCCTCGTTCATCTACCTGGCCATCACCGACGGCGGTTCGCTGAACATCATCTCGCTGTCGTGTCTTTCGATTGCCATCGGTAACGTGGTCGATGACGCCATCGTGGTGCTCGAAAACGTGACGACCCACATCGAACGCGGGTCGGAACCGAAGCAGGCAGCCATCCATGCCACCAACGAAGTGGCGATTTCGGTTATCGCCTCGACCCTGACCATGATTGCCGTGTTCTTCCCCTTGACCATGGTGAGCGGTATGTCGGGTGTCCTCTTCCGTCAGCTGGGTTGGATGATGTGTGTCATCATGACCATCTCGACTATCTCGGCCCTATCGTTCACACCGATGATGTGTGCCCAGCTGCTGCGTCTGCAGAAGAAGCAGAGCAAGCTGTTCCTGCTGCTCTACAAGCCGGTGGAACATTCGCTCGACGGACTGGACAACTGGTACCAGAAGCGCCTGGACTGGGCGGTACGTCACCGCAAGAGCGTCGTGGTAGGCTGCTTCGGCTTCTTCATGCTGAGCTTGGTCTGCGCCAAGGGTATCGGTACCGAGTTCTTCCCCTCGCAGGACAACAGCCGTATCTCGGTGAAACTGCAGTTGCCCATCGGGGCCCGCGTGGAACGCGCCCAGGCCTTGGCCGAGGAACTGACGAAGAAGTGGCTGACCGAATACGAAGGCGTGATGCGTATCTGCAACTATACCGTCGGTCAGGCCGACCCCGACAATACGTGGGCTTCGATCCAGGACAACGGTAGCCATATCATCTCGTTCAACATCAACCTGTATAACCCCGACCAGCGTAGCGTGACCCTGGAACAGGTGTGCGACGCCATGCGTGAGGACCTGAAGGACTATCCGGAACTGGACAAGGCGCAGGTGATCCTGGGCGGTAACAGCGGCGGTATGGGTGGACAGTCGACGGCCGACTTCGAAATCTACGGTTACAGCTTTGCCGAAACCGACAAGGCCGCTGCCGACCTGAAGGCTGCCCTGCTGAAGGTGAAGGGCGTGTCGGAAGTGAATATCAGCCGCCAGGACTACCAGCCCGAATACCAGGTGGACTTCGACCGCGAAAAGCTGGCCCTGCACGGACTGAACCTGTCGCAGGCAGCCCAGTACCTGCGTAACCGCATCAACGGTGCCCAGTCGTCGTTCTACCGCGAAGACGGGGATGAATACGACATCAAGGTGCGCTATGCACCCGAATACCGTACCAGCATCGAAAACCTGGAAAACATCCTGATCTACACGGCTGCCGGCAAGGCCCTCCGCGTGAAGGACGTGGGACAGGTAGTGGAACGCTCGGCTCCGCCTACCATCGAACGTAAGGACCGTGAACGTATCGTGACCGTATCGGCCGTCATCTCGGGCGCTCCGTTGGGCGACGTGGTAGCGGCTGGCGAACAGATCATCGACGGCATGGACCTGCCCAGCGGCCTCACCATCCAGGTGGCCGGTTCGTACGAAGACCAGAAGGATTCGTTCAGCGACCTGGGTACCCTGGCTGTGCTCATCATTCTGCTGGTGTTCATCGTGATGGCGGCTCAGTTCGAATCGCTGACCTATCCGTTCATCATCATGTTCTCCATCCCGTTTGCCTTCAGTGGGGTCTTGATGGCGCTGTTCTCGACCGGAACCACACTGAACGTGATGAGTCTGTTGGGTGGTATCATGCTGATCGGTATCGTGGTGAAGAACGGTATCGTGCTCATCGACTACATCACCCTGTGCCGTGAACGCGGCATGTCGGTGATCCATTCGGTGGTGACAGCCGGCCGAAGCCGTCTGCGTCCGGTATTGATGACCACACTGACCACCATTCTCGGTATGGTGCCGATGGCTATCGGCGGCGGTGAAGGTTCGGAAATGTGGCGTCCCCTGGGGGTATCGGTCATCGGTGGTCTGACGGTTTCGACGGTGTTGACCCTGATTCTGGTGCCGGTACTCTACTGCGCCTTTGCCGGAACAGGCATCAAGCGCAAGCGTCGCCAGATGCGTGTGGCTCGCGAACTGAACGAGTACTACCTGGCCCACAAGGCAGAGATGACCAAAAAGAACTGATGCAGAACGTGTCAGCGAATAGTTAACAAGTAGATCAAACAGATAAGTCAAGAAATTATGAAATCGGTATTCATTACATTCGACCAGGCCTTCTACGAACGGATCCTGGCGTTGCTCGACCGCATGAACTGCCGAGGCTTCAGCTACTGGGAACAGTTGCAGGGCCGTGGCTCGGTGAAAGGTGAACCGCATTACGGCAGTCATGCCTGGCCCAGTATGTGCTCGGCCATCATCACGATGGTGGACGATGCCAAGGTGGACCCCTTGCTCGAAGCCTTGCACCGCATGGACAAGGAAACGGAACAGCTGGGGCTGCGTGCCTTTGTCTGGAACATCGAGAAGACCATTTAATTGAGACATACGTCCGTTGAGAACGGAATGAACGAAATGAAAGCGGGGTTGCTTCTGTCGGAAAGACGGAGCAACCCCGTATTCTTTTTCTCGGAGGGATTGTCCGGTAAATCCGAAAAATGTCGTACTTTTGCGGCTGATTCTAAACTAACTATCCATCATGAAGAATGAACTTTCTTCCGCCTGTTGGCTCTTGTGTCTGGTTGTCGGCGGATTGGCTGCTTTGTCGTTCTTGCCTCCCTTGTCGTGGGAGGGACAACCCTTGCGCAAAGTCGACTTGCTGGCCGATATACGACCTACGGTCGAAGAACCTGAGGTATGGAGCGATTCCGATTCGATAGCTTTGCCTCCTCCGGTGAAGCTTGCTTTTGTAGATACTTGCCGCACGGGGCTGACGTGTATTGAAGATTATGCCGATTCGACGGCACGTGGCATGCAGCCTTTTTATGCGGCCTTGTCGCGCATCCAGGAACTGGACCGTCCGGTACGCATCGCCTATTTCGGCGATTCCTTCATCGAGGCCGACATCTTGACAGCCGATCTTCGGGCCCGGCTCCAGGAACGTTTCGGCGGTTGCGGGGTTGGGTATGTGCCCATCACATCACCGATTCATGGATTTCGTCCGACGGTCCGTCACCGTTTCGAAGGGTGGGAAAGTCATGCCTGTACCGACTCCATCGGATTTGACCGGAAGCTTCAGGGCATTGCCGGCAGCTATTTTCGTCCACAGGCAGGAGCTTTTGTCGAACTGAAGGGGCAGACGAAATATGCTTCCCGATTGGATACGTGTGAGGTTTCTATCCTTTATTTCGAGAATGAAGGAGGGGGAGCTGTCCGCTCGGCAGTGAACGGTTCGCGTGAAGGTTCCTTGTTTGAACTGGAGCCGGCCGACCGGTTGCAGACTCTGGCGGTGGAAGGGCGCATCGGGCAGGTACGTTGGACGGTGGAGCAGGCCGATTCCGCCCGCTTCTTTGGGGTAGCCTTGGAAGGCCGACGGGGCATATCGCTGGATAACTTCAGTGTACGTGGCAGCAGTGGGCTGCATTTGCGCCATATTCCGTTGGCTACCTTGCAGCAATTTGGTCGGGTGCGTCCCTATGACTTGATTGTCTTGCAATTTGGCTTGAACGTGGCCACCGAACGGGGTACCAATTATAGTTTCTATCAAAAAGGGATGCTTGCCGTCATTGAACATCTCAAGAAGGCATTTCCTGATGCCGGCATCCTGTTGGTGAGTGTGGGCGACCGGGAGTCAAAGAACGACGAAGGGGAATTGCGCACTTTGCCGGGAGTCCGGAACCTGATCCGTTACCAACAGGCGATAGCTGCCGAGGGGGCTGTGGCTTTCTGGAACTTGTATGAAGGAATGGGAGGACCTGGAAGTATTGTCGAGATGGTCGACCGCAAGCAAGCCAACCTGGATTATACCCACATCAATTTCAAGGGAGGAAGTCATCTGGCCGGTCTTCTTTTCGAAACATTGGAGTACGGCCTGGAAAATTATCAAAAACGAAAAGCTTATGAAGCTGAATAGCACTTGGTATGGGATGGGTATTCTCTTCTTCCTCCTTTGGCTGGGAGGAGGACGGGGATTGTATGCCCAGGATGCGTTGCCGCTGTTGTCACATCCCATGGAGCCTTTGCGTATTCCCTTGCAGCCCGAACAGCTGTGGGGAGGCCGCCGGCTGATTCCTGTGAGCGATTCGATGCCTGCATCTTTCCGGCATACGGCCGAGAATGTCATTGCAGACGAGCATCATAGTCTGTTCGCTTTCTTTCAGAAATTGTACGAGAAGCAGGGACCGGTGCGGATTGTCCACATCGGCGATTCGCATGTGCGGGGACATCTGTATCCGTATGTGGTGCGTCAGGAGTTGGAACAGGATTTCGGTGCCGAGGCGGTGTGGCCTGAGGAGGTGTCGTATCGTACCAGCGGCCTGGCTCGGGAGACGGGGCAGCCGGGATTGGTCTATCATATTCTGGGAGTGAACGGAGCCACCACTGTTACTTTTGGTACGGATCAGAAAATTCGGGAGGTTGCGTCGCTGAAGCCCGACCTGATTATCTTGTCGTTTGGGACGAACGAGGCGCACAGTCGACGTTACCTGGCACCGGCGCATCGCCAACAAGTCGATGACTTGGTGGGCCGGTTGCAGCGTGCTTGTCCGCAAGCCAGCTTTTTGTTGACTACCCCTCCCGGTGCGTATGTAGGCCGCCGTCGGTCGCGCACCATCAATCCGCGTACGGTGACGGCCGCCCGTATGATTCGGGAATATGCGGCCGAGAAAAAGTTGGCCGTGTGGGACTTGTATTCCATTGTCGGAGGCAAGACCGATGCTGTGCCCAACTGGAGCCGCAGTCGTCTGTTGCGCGCCGACGGCATCCATTTTACGCCCGAAGGTTATCGCCTGCAGGGAAACCTTTTACATCAAGCATTTATCAAAGCCTATAATGAATATGTGGCAACTGGACTGGACTAAACTAGCCGAGGTGTTGACCTACAACCCGAAGCAACCGATGATTTTTAGCAGTGGATTGTTTTTGTTTCTCTTTTGGGGATTCACAATCGTTTATGTGTGTTTGCAGAAGAAGGACACCGCCCGTCTGCTGTTTGTTTCGCTCTTTTCCTATTACTTCTATTACAAGAGCAGTGGATGGTATTTTATCCTGTTGGGGGTCGTGACGGTGACCGACTTCGTTTTGGCGGGTCGCATGGCGCGTACCTCGGTTCCGGGGAAGCGAAAGCTGCTGTTGTGTGTCAGCTTGTGTGTCAACTTGGGCTTGCTGTGTTATTTCAAGTACACGAACTTCTTTTACGAGATGTTGGCTCCGTTGTGGGGTGGCACGTTCCAACCGTTGGATATCTTCCTGCCGGTGGGCATTTCGTTTTTTACGTTCCAGTCGTTGAGCTATACCATCGACGTCTATCGCCGGCAGTTGCAACCGCTCGACCGTCTGCTGGACTATGTCTTCTATGTTTCTTTCTTTCCGCAGCTGGTGGCAGGTCCCATCGTGCGTGCCCGTGACTTCATTCCGCAAATCCGGCAACCGCTGTTTGTGTCGCACGAGATGTTTGGTACGGGAGTTTTCTTCATCTTGAGCGGTCTGTTCAAGAAGGCTGTGATTTCCGATTACATCAGCGTGAATTTCGTCGAACGCATTTTCGACAATCCGGCGTTGTATTCGGGTATCGAGAATTTGTTTGGCGTGTATGGCTATGCCCTGCAGATTTATTGCGATTTCTCGGGCTATAGTGATATGGCCATCGGTATCGCCCTGTTGTTGGGCTTTCGTTTTCCGATGAACTTCAACTCTCCCTACAAGGCCGACAGCATCACGGATTTCTGGCATCGTTGGCACATTTCCCTTTCGACGTGGTTGCGCGATTATCTGTATATCTCGTTGGGAGGAAACCGGAAAGGGCAGTTCCGTACGTACGTCAACCTTTTTCTGACCATGTTGTTAGGAGGATTGTGGCACGGCGCTTCCTGGAATTTTGTGGTATGGGGAGCCTTTCATGGTGTTGCCCTGGCTTTGCACAAGGCCTGGCGCAGTCTGTTGGGCAAGCCCAAGACAGCAGTCAGTCACGGCATTCGCAAGGTATTTGCGGTCTTGCTCACCTTCCATTTTGTCTGCTTCTGTTGGATTTTCTTCCGCAACAGTACATTTGAAGGTTCGGTGACCATGATTCGGCAGATAGTGACAGCCTTTCATCCCGAAGTCTTCGGTCAGTTGCTCGAAGGTTATTGGAAAGTCTTTGTCTGGATGGGCATTGGTATGGGGTTGCATTTCGCTCCCGATGCCTGGCAGCAGCGCGCTTGTCAATGTGTCGTTCGTCTGCCGTTGTTGGGCAAGGCAGTCCTGCTCATTGCTTTGATTTATTTGGTGATTCAGATAAAGAGTAGCGACATCCAACCGTTCATCTATTTCCAGTTCTAGTAAGAAAAAATGAGAATGAGAGACTTTGCATAGTAGTCGTTAGCGCTGGAAACAGAGACTGGGGATGTCGCTGGGATAATGAAAATGAAGATATAATAACTAGTTTTTGTGTAAGAAACAAAAGCTTTGTCGGGGTGTTTGTGGATTTATGCTATAGACCGTTTTCGTTTGTTAATCTCCTTGCCTTACAGTTGGCAGAACAGGGTGACGAAGAACGGCATGCTGATTTCAATCAATAATCCGTGGATGATGGCTACCGGGATTGCATCGGGTCCTGAATAGCGGGTAATGGCGGGCAGGGAAATATCTGCCGAGCCAATGCCGGCTGCCGAAATCGGTGCCAGATAGCCGAAGTATTTCCGGAATAAGGGGGCACAAATCAGCGCAGTCATTTCGCGGAAGATGTTCGAAAGCAACGCAATCGTTCCCAATTCAGTAGCAATCTGTACGCCCAAGGAGGCCGATTTGATTTCTGTGATCAGAATGGACGAGATGGAATAGTACGAGAATCCGCTACCTACCGCCATGCAGTCGAACATGCTCCAACGGCTCAAGAGAAAGCTGCCCAAGGCTGAGAACAGCAGCGTACCGCTGATAGTAGCCAGAGGCACCAGCAAGGTCTGTGGCTTTAAGGAAGCGACGAACATCTTCGGGTCGCGGCTGCAACCCAAGTTGATACCTAACAGGAGCATCAGTGCGTAGAGTACATATACAGAAGCTTCGTGTGCATCAAAGTCAACGACAGTAAAGGCACCTGCCAGGCAGCCCAGCAGGAAACAAAACAAGGTGATCAGACTACTTTTCATGGCTGATTTCTCCTTTCTTGAAAAACAATTGATACACCAAGAGCGATGCCAGTAAACTGCCCAGTATGCTCAAGGAAGAAATGACGGCTGCCTGACCGCAGAAATAGCCCAGATTGTTTACGATGAGCTGGTTCAAGCCAATCGACAAGCCCAGTAAAAATAGGAGTGTACACACTACGATATGAATCAGTGAGTTCACTTTATGGATGTTGGGGACACGACGCAGCGTATAGCCCATAATAGCTCCAAAAGCCATTAATAGAATGAAAGTCAACATAAAAACAATTCCTTTTTATAATCAATACCTGTCTAGTTTATCTCTTTGTAAATTAGCTTATTATGGAATATTTGTATAATTGAATGAGCGGATGGATAAAATAATTTTCATACTTAACTTTCAAATTGTTATTATTTATCTATTGAAAAACGGCGCGAAATTATACTTTTTATCTGAATTGACCAAATATTCCAGTAAATAAATCGTTTTAAAAAAGAAAATGCTTGATTATGAGCTTTATTTGGGGATATATTCTGGATAATTGACGTTTCAATTTATCGTATTTAGTAAATTGTGGATGGAAAAGAGGATGGATATAGGGGGATATTTGTAGGAATAATGCTAGAATAAAGGGTGTAAGTTACGATTTATAACTTACGCCCTTTGTTTAGGCTCGGATTTATTCGTGGATGGGGTTTTCCTGGATGAATTTTTCCAGGCTATCGTAGAGTTGTTTCTGTGAATCGAGAGACAGCTGGTTCTGTTGTCTGGCCTCTTTCAGGAAGAGGCGGGTACGGCGGAATATTTCTGCTTCGATAGGAGCGAGTAGCGTTAGGTATCCTTGTCCGGTGGCAGGACTGTAGAGCTTTTCCCAATGGATGTAGCGATCGGTGCCCATACCTTGGTGGTAGCTGTACACCTGTTCCATTCTTTGGAGAGCAGCATGACTCATGGGTGAGGTGCCGAGTTCGGAACGGTAGTCGACGAGTGAGGGCAGTTGCCGATGAGCTCCTTTTACCCACAGGGGGAAAGCGATGCCGGTGGGAGGGTATCCCAGGATTGTCCACATGGTGGTAAGTTCAGCCTTTTCACCGGTTTTGACACCTTGCACGATGAGGGAACAGGAGCTTTCCTGGCGAGAGATGAAATCGTTTTCGAGAAACCATCCCGAACCTTGCGGACGGTTAAATCGTCCGTCGCGAAGGTCGATGCCTAGGCGGGGATTGCGGAAAGAACGTGACAGGTCGTTGAATATCAATTCGGGAGTGATACCTCCCGTAGCTGAGGCTTTCATTAGTATTTCTTCGGTTTCCATATATCGGATATAGCCTGCGCCTACATTGACTTTTCCAGAAAACGAAAAATTGGTCCGGGCGATGTAGCCAAAAGGAGCATCTTTGGGGTCGTTGGCATTGTAATAGACGTATTTTTCATCATCAACTTCAAATAGGGCTGCTCCTCCATTGGCATCTATGACTCCGAAGTTGGCTTCGATGAGGCTGGGCTTGCTAATAGTGTCCAGGAAATGGCGGAAGTCTTCTACGGTGGCACAGATTTCCAAGGCACGATAGATGACGCGCCCGTTGGCTATACCTCGTTCTTCCCCTTCCTTGACATCTACCAAATTATAACTTTGGGTATTCATGAGGGCAAATCCGCTTTCGTTGGTGCCCATCCATGCTTCGCGTTCGGCGGGGAAAGTGTCGCTGTTTACATTGGCAATAAAGGCATATTTTTCGCCTTGTACATAGGCGATGTGGTTCCGTAGAAAACTGGTATCACGGTGTTTCCATAAGAGGGGACGGCCGTCAGGGGTTACTTTTCCCGAAACTACGGCTGAGGTGCACGCCAGTGATGGCTCTAGGAATGTGAAGATTCCCAGTAAGAAGAGGAGGGCTTGTTTCATCATGGTTGAGTAAAAGATTTAAAGGTTTATCCAAATATAGGAAGAATTTCGGAATGGAGCGCAGAAAAAGCAGGAAAGCTGCTGTGGATTTCTGTGTATCTTCAGCTGAAGTTTTTCGGATTGCATCGCAATTTCACGGAACTGCATTGCAGTTTAAAGAAACTACGTCGCAGTTTGATGAGACTGCGTTGCAGTTTTAGGAATACGTCTAGACCGGCAGAAGAAGTTGACAGATAGGCACGGACTATTCTGTCTGGGGCTGTCTCTTTGGCCGATGCTCTTCCGTGTGCTTGAATTAAGATGGGTTGACACTGTACAGGGGAGTGGGCCCTTTTAGCCGTGACTCTTGCGCGTGCGCGAATAAAATAAGGAGTGCTGTGGAAATGCAGCCGGGCGGTTAGGGCTTAT
>AMCI01000774.1_pt1 | contig 41562 bp, 33 predicted proteins | sample 419838 | NCBI WGS metagenome assembly AMCI01 (sample SAMN01090643, study PRJNA158313) | gut metagenome
TCATTTTCCGGTTTCTTAGCTTGTTTCAAGGACTGCAGGTAATGTCGGAAATCCTTCAGCACTTGCTTCATTTCATCGGGAAGGAGGTCCCATGCCTGCTGCTTCATCGCTTCTGGGATGCCCCAGATGACTTCGGCGATGCTTCCCACAATGGCACCCAACGTGTCGGCATCGGCTCCTAGACTGACTGCCCGACGGATGGCGTCCTCAAAGCTGTGGCTGTGCATCACCATCCAGAGGGCAACCGGTACGGTGCCCTGGCAGGTTTCGTCAAAGCGGTTCCGGTAGTCGTCCAGATTCAGCTGGAAGATATCGGGCTCCTCACTGTATAGCTGGATGGCCCGGTGAAGTACCTGTTGGCGCAGGACTTGCGGTGTGATGTCTCCGCTGAAAGATTCCCTCCAGTGGCGGGCATCCCGGATGGCTAGCGCCACTGCCTGGGCACCCCGGATGCCTTCGGGGTGGTCGTGACTGCAGGCTGCCGTCTTTTCGGCTTCGCGAAGCACGTCGTCCGTTTCATCGAATGCCCATCCGATGGCACTGACGCGCATGGCCGACCCGTTGCCGAACGAGTGGTAAGGCTGGGGAGGGTTGCTCCGTACCCACTGGGCGAAGCGTCCGCCATAACCGCCCATGGGGCAGGGATGGCTGCGGCACCAACGATGGATGTAGCTGCCGTAGTCGTCACTTTGGTGCACAATGGCATCCGCCACGGCTACGCTACAGATGGTGTCGTCGGTATAATCGTTTTGTGCACTGATCCACTGGAAGTGGTAGTCATTGGTGGGATGGAACTCCCACCGACTTCCTATGATATCTCCTATAATGGCTCCTAACATGGCTGTACTATTTATCGTTTCACGTTCAATTTGTCGTCTATCATTTCTTCAGCTGTTGTTTCTTCATCGAAATAGTGGTCCGAAGCATTCCGCAGCATAGTCTGACGATCTTCGGCACACATCGACGGTGCTGCCATGCAGCACTTCTGCACCTCGTTCATGCGGTCGTAGTAACGCATGCGGCTGCTGCGTTCACGTTCGAACATTTCTTCGGTCCCGGCATTGTCCTGCTGAAACTCTAGGGTATTGTCGATACAATAGCGTTGGGCTGTTTCCACGACGTCAATGTTGGCACCGATGAAGTTGAAGTTCCAGCCGATTTCCTTCAGTTCCGCAATCATACGGGCCACTTTTTCGGTTGTGTATTTTTCAGAGGAGTTCTCTTCTCCATCCGTGATGATGGTCACACTGCCGATGGCATTTTCGGCACGTCGCACGGTTGCTTTCAAGTCCGAGAGGGTGCTTCCAACAGCATCATTCAACGGGGTACATCCCCAGGGATCATAATCGTCTGAAGTGATGTGCTTCACCTGCTCCACCGGCAGGTTTTTGATAAGATAACGGGAAGGCCGGTTTCCTTCGCTTTGGAAAGCGTAAATACTGACAAAGTGTTCTTGTGTTTCTGCATACTTCGCTTGCGCACTGCGGATGGTGTTGAGGGTTTCGTTGCATCCGTTGATGGTCTGGCGGGTCACGCAATCCATTGATCCGCTTTCGTCCAAAATGATCAGGTTGTAAATCTGCTGTTTCATCGTTTCATACATTTAAAAGGGTTCATACTTTATGTTATCGATTCGCAGAGTTTCCTATTCCGGACGCGTGCACTCGTCAGTGAGTAAGGAGCACTCTTTAGAAATCGAACGGGTTCCGTTTTGATTCGCTTTCATCCATTTCTTCGTAGTTTTGCTCGTTGAAACGGAAGATTTGGGTAGGCATTTTGCCTTTTTGGGGTTTGGAGGTCCAGTTAGCTTCCATCATTGGAGCAGGTGCACAATCGGGCAGGCAGCCGTCGGTCAGGTCGTCATCCACTTCATTTTTGACGATTTTCTTTTCGCTTTCATTTTCCAACAAGCCAGAAGCCAGCGCCTTGCGGTAGAAGTTGCGCCGGTCGTAGCTGCGTCCGCTGATGAGTTCGTACACCCGCTGCAGGTCGCCCATGGTAAACTGCTCGTCCAGAAGGCGGAAGGCAATGGGGCTCACCTTCAACTTGTCTTTCAGATGTTCCCGCGCCTGGGTGATGATTTCCTCGTGATCGAACGCCAGGGGAGGCAGCTCGTCCACTTCGAACCACGAAGCGCGGGCGGCATCGTCACCGGCCAGGAGGTGATAGTCGGTCTGACGTACGAGGGCGTAGAAGGCGACGGTGATGACCCGTTCGCGCGGGTCACGGTCCACGGTGCTGAACACCCGGAACTGTTCCAAATAGACGTCCTTCACGTGGGTCTCTTCATACAGTTCGCGGGCGGCCCCTTCTTCCACCGTTTCGTCCATTTTCAGGAATCCGCCCGGCAGAGCCCAATGTCCCTTGTAAGGTTCCAGTCCGCGTTCAATCAACAGAATGTGCAACCGTTTGCCGTCGAAGCCGAAGATGACACAGTCGGTAGTTACGGCCGGATGCGGGTACTTATAGCTATACATTTTTTCTTCCATATTATCTATTCGAATAGGTTTCATTGATTAATCATGCTGCAAATATAATGCGTTAATTTGACACATGCAAATATTACGCGTTAAATCAACGCGGAAATTTATTTTTAACTACGCAAAAAGACAAAGAATGGTCTAGGTGTAGCATGATTAGTATATGCGCCATGCAGTGTTATAAGTATATGCAGCATGCGGTATCATCCGTATTTGCACGATAAACGACAATGACTTTAGCATTTCATGAACCGGCATCAAAACCTGCAGCTAATCCGCGCACTGAACCCCACGAAGTTTCCATCCCGGTTGGCTATATACTGAAACGAGGGATTTAGGGCCCACCTGGGCCCTAAATCCCGCTTCCAGGTTACCTCAAACAAGTATTCGGTGCCCTGTTGGTATTGAACGCCTTGACCGGATATCCCGATTTGGTTCATGGGGTCTTGATAAGCGCAGCCGAGTTCTCCGTAGCGGTAACAGCGGTTTCTTCGGTCGGTATTCTCCGAATATTGGGCCATCAGAGACAGCTTCCTGCCGCCGGCCCTCCACACGGACTGCTCGCCGTACACCCACCAGGCCAGACTGGGATGCCGAAAGGAGGCGGATGCTGCAGAAATGTCTCCTTCCGGGTCGGCAGAGAAGTGTCGCGTATGGCCGGCTGCACCTATATAATACTGTCCACGGGGAGAGATGTACTCCAGCTGCGACAGGTAAAACAGGCCATCCTTTCCCGGACGCAGCCGAAAGGGAGTATTTCGGTGTGTCCAGCCTGCATAGCCGACTCCATTGGATACACTGTTCTTCCATCGCCATTCGTCCCATGTTATCTCCCCATAAATGGTCAGGCCAGAGAGGGGATAATCTGCTATCGGGTAACAGGCTGAAAGGGTGGGGAAGATGCCGCAGGAGCTGTTGGTGAAGAGCGAGGTGACCTCGGAGGTGAAGAAGTCTTCATTGACATTCCGGATGCCGATAAACAGGCTACCACAGGTCCATTCATACCTGTATCCCAGAACGGCCAATGCGGCCAGGGTGCGGTCTGTATCGATGTTGGAGTTTCCCTGCCAACTGTCGATGCCGTTTTCCCCCATTCCCCATACATGGAGGGTACTGGCTTCCACTCGGCCCGCTTTCTCCCCCAAGGGAAGATGCAGTTCAAATTTCAGAAAATGCACCAGATGGGTATGCCGGTGCAGGTCCCATTGTCCTTCGACGATGGATTCACCGTCGAAGGATTGGGCAGGGGATGCACAGGTGCAGCTGCATCCCCAAAGGATGATAAGGAACTTTCGAAACATAGGGCTTGTGGTTAGTCTGTCGTTTGTAACTAATGTTCGTGACTAGTGTTTGTAACTAGCCTTTGTGACTTTCGTTTGTGTGTTTCTACCCGGTGGTTTACGTATGCTCTGTGGCCATCCGAATCGGGATTTACGCTTTCCAGCGCCGGCTTATAGCCAGCGTTGGAAAGTGCGTACATAGAGGGTCTTCAGCCACTGGGTCAGCAGACAGTAGGCCAACAGGATGCCGACCAGCCAAGGGAAGTAGGAAACCGGTAGGGGAGTCAGTCCGATGGAACTGCCAAAGGACGAGAACGGCACGTAAAGACCTATCGCCACGACCGAGAAGGTCATCAGCAGCACGGGCCAGGAAGCACGGCTCTGAAGGAAAGGTACCTTGCGCGTACGGATCATGTGTACAATCAACGTCTGCGAGAGTAGGCCTTCCACAAACCAACCGGACTGGAACAGTGACTGGGCCTCGGGACTCTGGCATTGGAACACCCACCACATCACGGCAAAGGTGGCAATGTCGAACAGCGAACTGATGGGACCGATGCAGACCATGAAACGGCTGAGGTCACTGGCATCCCAGATGCGGGGCTTGCGCAAGTATTCCGGATCCAGGTGGTCGAAGGGAATCGTCGTCTGCGAAATGTCATAGAGCAGGTTCTGAATGAGCAGGTGGATGGGCAGCATCGGAAGGAAAGGCAGGAAGGCACTGGCAGCCAGCACACTGAACATATTTCCGAAGTTTGAGCTGGCGGTCATCTTCACATACTTGACGATGTTGCCGAACGTCTTTCTTCCTTCCATCACACCGTTTTCCAGAACCATCAGATCCTTTTCCAGCAGGATGATGTCGGCACTCTCCTTGGCGATGTCGACCGCCGAATCCACCGAAATGCCGATGTCCGAATCGCGCAGGGCAGCGGCATCGTTGATACCGTCTCCCAGAAAACCTACCGTGTTTCCCTGCTGCTGCAACAGGCGGATGATTTCTGATTTCTGCATCGGAGTCAGCTTCGAGAAGAGGCGACAGCGGACCACAGCTTCCAGCTTCTCCTCCGGGCTCATGGCTGCCAGTTCGGGACCGGTGATGGACCGCACCGTGTCGATGCCCACCTGCCGCGAAATGGCTTTTACCACAGCCTCGTTGTCGCCGGAGAGGACCTTCACCTCTACTCCCTGTTTCTGCAACTGCCGGATGGCTTGAGCGGCCGATTCCTTGGGTGGGTCCAGAAAAGCCAGGTAGCCGATGAGCACCATGTCCTGCTCGTCCTCAACCGCGAAATCGTTTTCTTTGCTGAGGAAGCTCTTGTGGGCTAAGGCCAGTACGCGCATCCCTTGGTTGTTCATGTCTTCGACAAAGCGCTGCGCCCAGCTTCGCATGCCGGCTGTCAGAGGTTGCACTTGTCCGCCGACTTCTACATACGAGCAGACGTCGAGCATTTCTTCCACCGCCCCCTTGGTAATGATCTGCCGTTTGCCGTTGAGATCCTCGACAACGACCGACATGCGCCGACGGGTGAAGTCGAAGGGGATTTCGTCGACTTTCTGGTACGAACGGTTCAGCGACTCCAGCCCCAGTTCCTGTACGTGCGAGAGGATGGCGCGATCCATCACGTTCTTCAATCCGGTCTGAAAGTAGCTGTTGAAGTAGGCATGGCGCAGGATGCGGTGTTCCTTGTCTTCCGAGCCGTCCACATTCACGTGGCGTTCGAGGACGATGCGGTCCTTCGTCAGCGTACCGGTCTTGTCGGTACAGAGGATGTTCATCGCCCCGAAGTTCTGGATGGCGTTCAGGTCCTTCACGATGGTCTTCTTCCGCGCCATGACCACAGCGCCCTTCGAGAGGTTGGCCGTGACAATCATCGGCAGCATCTCGGGCGTGAGTCCCACGGCCACCGAGATGGCGAAGAGGAAGGCATCCATCCAGTCCCCTTTCGTGATTCCATTGACGAGGAAAACCACCGGTACCATGACCAGCATGAAGCGGATGAGCAGCAGACTCACCTTGGTGATGCCCTTGTCGAAAGCCGTAGCGGCGCGATGTCCGGCCACGTTCTGGGCTATCGTACCCAGATAAGTGCGGTTGCCCGTTCCGAAGACGATGCCTTTGGCCGACCCGCTGACCACGTTCGAGCCCATGAAGCAGATATTGTCGAGTTCGACGATGCTTTCGGCGGTGGACTGTGCTGCGCGTGTCCAGGGCAGTTTCTCGACTGAGTCAGACTCTCCGGTCAGGCTGCTCTGGCTGATGAACAGGTCCTTCGACTCGATGATGCGGAGGTCGGCGGGAATCATGTCGCCGGCCGAGAGCAGCACCAGGTCGCCCGGCACCAGTTCGTCGTTGCTGATTTCTTTGGCCGGCGAGCCCGCCCGTTTCACGAAGCAAGTGTTGGTCACCAGCTGTTGCAAGGCCTCGCTCGAACGGTGCGCCTTCCATTCCTGAATGAAGCGGAGGAGGGTGCTTACCAGAATCATGGTGCTGACAATGAAGATGGAAGTCCAGTCCTGTTCTTCCGGACGGGCCATCCAGACGTCCATTACGAAGGAGATGCCCACCAGGGCCGTCAGTACGCCCACGAAGGGGTTGACGAAGGCCTTGACCAACAGGACAAGGGGTTGCTTGCGTTGCTCGTGCGCAATCTCGTTCTTCCCGTAAAGTGCCTGTCTCTTTTCCACTTCCGCAGGCATCAGACCGTCAGGAGTGGTCTGAAAGTAGTTGAATACCGAGTCCAGCGGTTCGTTGGCTGCCTTCCCTACGCATACTGCATCGAAGGCAAGGTTTCCTTGGTTCTTTTTGATCTTCCACATAATGCTTGACTTTTTAGGGTGATTGTATTTTGCAGTGCAAAACTACGCAACTCCTCCGTCAACAGCCGTTAGAGAACCATTAGAACGCTATTAGAAAACCATTAGAGAAGGCAAGGAAAGTGCGTTGGTGGAGACTCATCTCACCGGACGAAACCTTCTGAAGAAGCAACGGTTACACATGCGGAAGTTCGACCGTAAAGAGCGTGCCCTTCCCTTGTTCCGAATGTACCTGGATGTTTCCCTCGTGCAGGTGGATAATCTTCTGCGCCAAAGTCATGCCGATTCCATGTCCAGCCACACCGGTCCTCTCGCTTCCCCGGTAGAACAAGGTGAAGAGGTGTTCCTTGTCCGTATCCGACAGGCCAAATCCGTTGTCGGACAGGCGGACGATGCTCCACCGGTCCCAGAAGGAAATCTGCACGACCGACGTGTGGTTGGGCGAATACTTGCAGTTGTTCTCAATCAGATTGGCAAAGGCAACGTTCAGCAGGTAAGGATTCCCGAGTACGGTGATGAGCCGGTCGTCATCTTCCTCCTCGTTGCTGAAAAGCAGTTCGATGGTGTAGTCGGGATGCGCCCGCAGCAGCAGCTCCCTGACATCCAGCAGCAGTTCGTCGAGCCGTACCTCGTGCATGCGGATTTCCTCTTTCTGATAATCCGCCTTGGCCAGGTTCAGCAGACCGTCGATCAGTTTGTTCATCCGCCTGGCATCGAGCTGCATATTCTGCAGGACGGTACGGTACTGCGCAGGAGTCCGTTCCTTCTGCAACGCCAGATCGAGTTCGGCAGTCAGGGCCGCCAGCGGCGTACGCAATTCGTGCGAGACGTTGCTGACAAACATCTTCTGAGCGTTGAAGGAGGTCTCGAGGCGACTGAGCAAGGCGTTGAAGGCCAGGCTTAGTTCGCCCAATTCGTCATCCGGATTCCGAACGGGGATGCGACGGTCAATATGCGAGGCAGTGATGGCTTCGGCTTCATTTACGATGTGGCGAATGGGCCTCAACGAGAGTCGAGCCAGAAGGTAGCAGGTCACGAAGAGCAGCGACAGGCCGACGATGAACAGGAGGATCAGGGTCCGCCGTAGGCTGTCCAGGTTGTCGTGACCATAACCGTCATAAGCCGCCGCCGTAACGACATAGTCTTGTCCCCCATAGGAATAAACCATCCCGATGCCCTGATGCTTACCGACGTGAAACTCGATTTCCCTCTTTTGCAAGATTTCGTCCATCATGGCGCGCGTCTCCTTGACGATGTCGCTCTGAACGGCATCGTGATAGAGCATACGGAAGTCGCAGGTATAGACCGCCACCTCCACCTCGTTGAGGAACTGCCGGTTGTTCAGGTAGACCGACTGCATGGTCGGGGCATCCACCTGTCCGGCCAGGAAGAGGTTAGCTTTCGTAATCGCTTCGCTTTTCAGGTCCCGGAAAAAGGTCTGCTCGCGGGTCTGCTCACTCAGCAGGTAAATCACCAGCAGGCAGAGCAGGAAGAGAGCAGCCGTCACGCCGGTGTTCTGTAGGGTCAGTGCAGTTCGGATTTTCATGGCTTGTCAGTAAAGATGAATCCCACGCCGGGCTTGGTATGAATCAGTTTGGTCTCGAAGGCCTTGTCGATTTTCTTGCGCAGGTAATTGATATAGACATCGATGAAGTTGGTGCCGGTGTCGAAATGCGTATTCCACACCTGCTCGGCAATCTCCACCCGAGTGACCACCTTTTCGGCATGCTCGACCAGGTAAACCAACAGGTTGTATTCCTTGGGCGACAGCTTGATAGGCAAGTCCTTTCGCGTGACCTCCCTCCGCTCGAGGTTGATTTTCAGGTCCGCATAAACCCGTTCCTTCACCACTTCGGGAGGGGAAGCAGCCTGCCGCTTCAGCAGCACCTTGACCCGGGCCAGCAGTTCCCTAAAGTCGAAAGGCTTCACCATATAGTCGTCCGCTCCCACATCGAATCCCTCCAGCTTGTCGTCAGCCGTACCCAGGGCCGTGAGCATCAGAATGGGAATTCGTTCATCGGTTTGCCGGATAGCTCGGCACAGTTCGAACCCGCTTTTTCCGGGTAGGATGATGTCGGAGATGATTAACTGGAATACATGGGTCTGGATCAGTCGCCACCCCATCTCGCCGTCGTAAGCCACGAGAACCTGGTAGCCATTCTCTTCCAGACCGATCTTGAGCAGGTCGGCCACGCGCTTGTCGTCTTCTATCACTAATATCTGATGCATCGTTCTTGGTTCTGTTTGAAGTCGCAAAATAAGTAAAAATAGCCAAAAGTCAACGAGTTCGAGCGCTTCTTCACTGAGATTCATTCCTATTTTTAGGATTGTTTTTCACCTTTTTGCTTTCCGGCTGAAAGGAAAATGTCGGAGTCCAACAAAACTCTGCCATCGTTTAGTCAAGCTAGGCATCGAGTGCAGGGAAATGTTATACAACTTTCAAAACTTTCACTGAAAAGTGTATAACATGTTTCAGCAAACTGCTTATCTTTGTACAAACATACCATTTGAACCATGGACAATCAAGAAATAAAGAAGGGTAATCAGGACCCGAAAACAGGAAGAGGAGGCAAACGACCGGGAGCCGGTCGTCCCAAAGGGACCAGTAAACTATATGCATTTCGCGCAGACAAGGAAGTGGCTGCTTATATCGATAGCCAGGAGAACAAGACGGAATTTATCCGTGAGTGCATCGTGAACCGGATGGAGGCTTTGCAGCGGACCCCGGCCGATGACGGGTTGCCTCAGTGGGGTGAGGTGATTCCCGCTTTGCGTGTCCAACCGATGAAGATGCCGTTCTTCGACTTGAAGTTGGTGGCAGGTTTCCCCATTCCTTTGAATAACGATGAACTGGCCCAGGATATCGAAGTGCTGCAGATGCTTTGTCCGCATCCGGATTCATCGTACCTGATTCGGGTACAAGGCCGTTCGATGATTGATGCCGGTGTCCATGATGGCGACTTGGTCATCGTCGACAAGAGCCAGCGGCACCCGACAGAGAAACAGATTGCGGTGTGCGAACTGAACGGGGAATATACCTTGAAGCGGGTTTGGCAGCGGGAAGGACGCCTGTGGTTGGTTCCTGCCAATCCCGAATTCCCGGACATTGAGGTGACTGAAGGGGATGAGTTCCGTGTATGGGGGGTGGTGACTTACATTATTCATAAACCGATTTATTAAAGGAAGGGAGGGAACCGATGATTGCTTTGGTCGATTGCAACAGTTTCTTCTGCTCGGTGGAGAAGGTTTTTCATCCGGGACTGAACGGGAAACCGGTGTGCGTGCTGTCCAACAACGATGGGTGTGTAGTGGCCTTGACACCGGAAGCCAAGGCGTTGGGCCTGCGGCGGGGAGATCCGATTTTCAAGAAACGGGACCTTGTGGAGAAGTATCAGGTAAAGCTGTTTTCCACGAATATGGCGCTTTATGCAGCTATGTCGAAACGGGTGAACAACATCCTTCGGGCAGCGGTGCCCAAAACCGAGGTTTATTCCATCGACGAAAGTTTCCTTTACCTGGACGGATTGGAAAAGTATTACGACCTGGTGGATTACCTGCGGGAAGTGGTCGAGCGGGTACGGCTCTACACAGATATTCCGGTGAGCGTGGGTATTGCCCCCACCAAGACGTTGGCCAAGGTGGGTAGCAAGTATGCCAAACAGTACAAAGGTTACCGGTCGGTCTGTCTGATTGACACCGAAGAGAAGCGCCGGAAAGCGTTAGAACGGTTTAACCTGGCCGATGTCTGGGGAATCGGTCAGCAGACTTTAGCCAAACTGAACTACCTGGGTATCCATACTCCATTGGAATTTGCCGACCGAAAGGAGGGTTGGGTGAGGAGTCACTTCACCTTACCCGGTGTGCAGACCTGGAAAGAATTGAATGGCATTCCGTGCATTGATACCTCTGAGGCTCTCCAACGGAAAAGTATCTGCACCAGCCGAAGTTTCGGTGAAATGGTCTCGGATTATGAATCACTGCGGGCTTCGGTGGCCAGTTTCGCTGCGAGTTGTGCCAACAAGTTGCGGGGACAACATTCTTTGGCTGCAGCTGTAACTGTCTTTGTAGCCAGTAACCGATTCCGAGAGGATCTTCCCCAATATGCTAACGAATTGACTCGGTTATTGCCGATTCCTACTTCCGATACCCTCGAACTTACACAAGCTGCCTTGGGTGTACTGAAAGAACTCTACCGGGAAGGTGTATCGTACAAGAAGTCGGGAGTGATTCTCAGCCGCATTTCGGATGCATCCTGCCTTCAGCAGCACCTGTTTGATGAAGTGAAAAACCGACCGCAACGCAGGCAGTTGATGCAGCGTATCGACCATCTGAATCATCGCTTTGGCGTAAAGACGATTCATCTGGCAGTGGAAGGCGAGGAGAAACAGGCTTGGTTGTCCAAAAGTGAGTTCCGAAGCGGCAGTTACCTGACCCATCTTCAGGAGGTGCTGACCATTCAGATATAAATGATGCCGGAACCTTTCTTTAAACAAATGTTATTATCGGCAGAGAGGGGCTAACTATTTGTTCCTGGGGTTGGATTTTTTAGAGCGTTTGTGTATCTTTGGAGAAACAACCTAAAACATCCAACCCATGAAAAAAGGCTTATACATTACGGCTGCCGTAGTAGGAACCTTGCTGCTAGGCATGTTCCTGCTCCCACTCGCCTTCCAGGGAAAGATAGCCGACATCGTTAAAAAGGAGGGTAATCAAATGCTGAATGCACAGTTTGATTTTGGTAAACTGGACCTCAGTTTGTTCCGTAACTTCCCCCAAGCTTCCGTCATTTTGGAAGATTTCTGGTTGAAGGGAACGGGGGAATTTGCTAATGACACCTTGGTGCAGGCGGGCGAAGTGACGGCAACGGTCAACTTGTTCTCGCTCTTCGGTAACAGCGGTTATGACATTTCCAAAGTCTCGATAACTGATACGCGGGTGCATGCCATTGTCAATGAAGACGGGAAAGCAAACTGGGATGTTCTGAAAGCAGAGACAGAGGCTTCGGACGAAGCTTCATCTGCCGACGAGGAAACGCCGTTCCGCATCAAACTGCAACAGTTTGTCGTGGAAGACCTGGATTTGGTCTTTGAAGACCGTCCCAACCGAATGGCTACGGAAATCCGTAACTTCAATGCGGTCTGCTCGGGTGATTTGGGCAGCGAGCAAACCTTGCTGAAACTCGACGCCCACACGCAGTCGCTGACCTATCGGTTAAACGGCATCCCTTTCCTGAATAGAGCTGCAGTTGGAGCCACTATGGATATTGAAGCCGACTTGGTGAACAAGAAGTTTACCTTTAAGGATAATACTCTTCGGCTGAATGCCATTGAAACCGGCATCGACGGTTGGGTGGCGATGGAGGACCCGGCTGTACGCATGGACTTGAAACTGAACACCAATGCGGTGGGATTCAAGGAAATTCTCTCGCTGATTCCAGCCATTTATTCCACTGAATTCTCGACGCTGAAGACGGAGGGTACAGCTACGATGAGCGCTTCTCTGCAGGGGGTTCTGCAAGGCGATACGGTTCCGGCTTTCCACTTGGACTTGCAGGTAGCCGACGGTATGTTCCGTTATCCGTCGCTTCCGGCCGGTGTGGATCGTATCCAGCTCAGGGCACAGGTTCAGAACCCAGGAGGATCGGCCGATCTGACGACGGTTCGTATCGAACCCTTCAGCTTCTCATTGGCCGGTAATCCGTTCAGTCTGAATGCCGTGGTGCAGACACCGGTGAGCGACCCCGACTTCAAAATGGAGGCCAAAGGTTTCCTGGATTTGGGCATGATCAAGCAGGTCTATCCGTTGAAGGACATGGAACTGAACGGACAGATTCGCACCGACATGCAGTTGGCAGGTCGCCTGTCTTATATGGACAAGGAACAATACGACCGGATGCTTGCGAAGGGAACGGTAGAACTGAATGGTATGAAGTTGAAAATGAAGGATCTGCCTCAGGTGGATATCCAACAGTCACGCTTGACCTTTACGCCCCAATATCTGCAGTTGAGCGAAACGACCTTGACCTTGGGTGAAAATGACTTGACCTTCGATAGCCGTTTCGAAAACTATATGGGTTATGCCTTGAAGGGAACGACCTTGAAAGGAAACCTGAACGTCCGTTCAAAGCAGTTCAATCTGAATGATTTTATGACCTCGTCGGAAACGACTGAACAGTCGGCAGAAACGACTGCGGATTCGACCACTGTTGCGACTGGTATCCTCGAGGTTCCTCGCAACCTGGACTTCCAGATGGATGCCTATCTCGAACAAGTGAAATTCAATCAGATGACCTTCCAACAAGTGAAAGGAAAGCTGCTGGTTCGGGAAGGAAAGATAGATATGCAGAATCTGTCGATGAACACGATGGGAGGTAGTGCGGTGATGAATGGTTACTATGCAACCACCAATCCCAAGCAACCGGAACTGAAGGGTAACTTCCAACTGAACCATCTGTCCTTTGCCCAGGCTTACCAGGAATTGGATCTGGTGCAGCAGATGACACCGCTCTTCGAGAATCTGAAGGGTAACTTCTCGGGAAATGTACATCTGCAGACTTATCTGGACGGTTCGATGAGCCCAATCCTGAAAACGATGCAGGGAGGGGGTAGCTTGTCTACCCGTGACCTGAGTCTCAGTGGAATCAAAGCCATGGATCAGATTGCAGAGGCTGTCAAACGTCCACAACTGAAAAACATGACAGTGGACGATATGACCCTGCATTTTGTCATCCAGGATGGTCGCATCGAAACAGAACCGTTTGACATCCGGATGGGTGAGTACACGATGAATCTTTCCGGTAGCACAGGGATGGACCAGAGCATTGATTATTCCGGCAAAATCAAGTTGCCTGAAGGTAGTGGCAAGTTAGCCCAGTTGACGACATTCGACCTGAAGATTGGAGGTACCTTCGATGCACCGAAAGTCAGTTTGGATGCCAAAAGTATGGCTACGCAAGCCGTCGAAAACATCGCCGACAAGGCGTTGGAAAAATGGGGACTCAAATCGAAAAAGGATTCGACCCGGACAACTCCGAGTGATTCATTGAAACAAAACCGCAAGGAAAAAGTGGCCGAGAAAGCCTTGGATTTCCTGAAGAAGTTGAAGAAGTAAGGGGCTTGACGCAGAGGAGTAGCTAGAATCAGACAACGAAAAGACAGAAGGCAGGAAACTGTCGCAAGTTTTTAGCTGGATTCAGTCGAAAGGGTGGCCTGGAGCGGAAAATAATTCCAATTCCAGGCCACCCTTTATAGTCAGACGCTGTCGCTATGCTGTTTCAGGAATGGGGAAGTAGTTCCCGAAGGACAGGGAGCACGGCCCGGTCAGCAGGCAGCCAGTCCACATGTTCCAGTTCATCGGCTGTCAGCCAACAGGCCGCTTCGTGTTCACGCAAGGACAAGGATCCGTGTAGAATTTTGCAGCGGAAGCAATGCAGGGTCAGATGGAATGTTGGATAGTCATATTCCACGCAAATCAATTCTTCACCGACTGCTATTTCGGTGTCCAGCTCCTCGAGGATTTCCCGTCGGAGACAGGCCTCCGGTGTTTCGCCCGGTTCGCGCTTTCCTCCGGGAAATTCCCATCCGTCCTTCCACTCTCCATAGCCTCGTTGGGTGGCAAACACCCGATGTTCTTGTAGGATAACGGCTGCCGATACTTCAATTCGTGGGTTGGTTTTCATAAGGTTTGACTGTTAGATGGCAAATGAATATAAGATAAAATCGTTGTAGGTAAAATGGCATCCGTTTACTGACGATAACGCTTGGCCACTGCAGCATAGCCGCATCGTTGGCAAAGGGGCTCTACTGCCTGATGACGGGTAAAGCCTTCGTACAGCGCCTGGGCGCGGGGAGAGGCCAGGATGTCTTCCAGAGACTGATTGAACAGATTGCCTAGCGGCACATCGCCGGCATGGTCCAGGCAGCAAGGTACGACTGTTCCATCGACCAAGATACCGATCTGATTGCGCAAGGCGTAGCAGAACACGTCGGGCTCGGTATAAGCTGCCCGGTCTAGATCCGGCCATTCAAATTGGCGGTCCTGTTCAATGAAGAGGTTGTCGGTCAGTTTCCAGCCGTCCGGACGGGTAATCCAGGATTCGGGTTGATAGGAAGCGATGCGTTGCAGGATGATCTCGTTCAACCGGTTGTGTCCTCCTTCGTTCCAAAGACGGAGCACCACAATGCAACCTCGGCGGGCGGCTTCTTGGGAGAAGCGCATCACTTCGTCCAAGTATTCATCCAAACGGTTCTGCTCATTGCCTTCGTGAGAATGTAAAGAAATCTGAATTTTGTGCGGCAAGGTGTCGAGCAGATCCATCCGTTTAGCCAACAAGGTGCCGTTGGTAGTCAGTACCGGGATCATTCCTTTTTGCCGGGCCCGGATGATGAATTGGGGTAGCAAAGGATGGAGAAAGGGCTCGCCCATCAAGTGAAAATAGAGGAATTTGACTTGTCCGGCCAGCCGATCGGTCAAGGTATCAAATTCTTCGGCTGTAAGCCGGTGCTTCTGCCGGTCGGTTTTGGGACAGAAGACACAATCCAGGTTACAGCTATTGGTAATTTCAAGATAACATCGGGTAATCATAAGGGTGTACATGCATAAGGGTCTGTATGTCGAAACACTTTCTTTATCCCAATCGGTTGGGGAGGAATTGGAGGGCTTGTTCATAGCCTTCAATCAGTTCACGCATTACCTCATCCACCGATTGACAAGTTCGGAAGAGGCTGGCTACCTGACCGATTTCCAGTTCGCCTTCCTCCCAATTTCCTTCGAAGATGCCTTTTTTGGCACGTCCTTTGCCCAACAGGGTACGAAGTTCGTCGGTCGAAGCTCCCCGCGATTCGGCTGCTTCGACGGCGCTACAGAAGGGACTTTTGACCAAGCGGGTAGGCGACAGTTTCTTCAGACGGAGCTGGGTATCACCTTCTTCCAACCGAAGACAGTGTTCCTTGAAAGAGGTGTGTGCGGAACTTTCCTGGGTCAATGCAAATCGGGTACCAATCTGTACGCCTTCAGCTCCCAAAGCAAAGGTAGCCGCTATGGCCGCTCCGGTACCGATGCCTCCGGCTGCCATCAGCGGCAGGGTGGTGGCTTGACGGACGGCAGGAATCAGACATAGGGTCGTGGTTTCTTCGCGTCCATTGTGTCCGCCAGCTTCAAACCCTTCGGCTGCTACTGCATCCACTCCGGCTTCTTCGGCCTTACGGGCAAACTTGGAACTGCTTACCACATGGGCTACCTTGATGCCATGCTCTTTCAGGAAAGGAGTCCAGATTTTGGGATTACCGGCCGAAGTGAAGACAATAGGAACCTTTTCTTCAACTAAAATCTGCATCAGCCGGTCTATTTCGGGATACATCAAGGGAACATTCACGCCAAAGGGTTTCCCGGTGACAGCCCGACATTTTCGGATATGTTCGCGCAAGGTTTCGGGATGCATCGAACCTGCTCCCAACAGTCCCAGGCCGCCGGCCTGACTGACGCTGGAAGCCAATCGCCATCCGCTACACCACACCATTCCTCCTTGAATGATGGGATATTGTATTTCAAATAATTGACAGATTCTATTCATGGTAAATACATTCTATAGGTTTGCAAAGATAACATATTTCGGGGGATGGGCAACGATGATTGCACAAAGAACGCGAGACTTCCTGTTCCCATTCAGTCTCGCGTTCTTTTCTATCTTTCAGTAGGAGTGGCGGCTACGCCTGGAATTATTTCAGCCACTTGTCAAGCCACTTGAAGAAGGTGCGTTGCCACAGCACACCGTTCTGAGGCTTCAATACCCAGTGATTTTCATCGGGGAAAATCAGCAGTTCGGCTGGGACACCGCGCATAACGGCTGCATCAAATGCAGCCATAGCCTGATTGGCAGTGATACGGTAGTCCTTTTCGCCATGGATACACAGGATAGGAGTATCCCATTTGTCGACAAACTTGTGCGGTGAGTTGGCAAAGGTACGCTGTGCGGTAGCATTGGATTTATCCCAATAAGCACCTCCCATATCCCAGTTGGCAAACCATTTTTCTTCGGTTTCGAGGTACTGCATTTCCATGTTGAAAATACCGTCGTGGGCAATGAACGCTTTGAAACGCTTGTCGTGGTGACCGGCCATCCAATAGACCGAGTATCCACCGAAGCTGGCACCGACACAACCCAGACGATCCTTATCCACGAAGGGTTCCTTGGCCATTTCGTCGATGGCTGTGAAGTAGTCTTTCATGCACTGGCCACCATAATCTCCGCTGATTGCTTCGTTCCATTCGATGCCAAAACCCGGCAATCCGCGACGGTTGGGAGCAACCACGATATAATCGTTGGCCGCCATGATCTGGAAGTTCCAACGGTAGCTCCAGAACTGACTGACCGGACTCTGCGGACCACCTTCACAAAACAGCAGGGTGGGGTATTTCTTGTTAGGGTCAAAATGAGGCGGATAAATAACCCATGTCAGCATCTGCTTACCGTCGGTGGTCTTCATCCATCGGCCTTCCACCTTACCCATCTGCAGTTGGTCGTAGATGGCTTTGTTCTCCTGCGTCAATTGTTTCAACGGAACCAGGGGCTGGACAGGTTGGTCGGTGCTGCACGGTGTGCAGACTTCCGGCTGTATGGTACACACCGGGAGGGAAGACGGATCGACATTTTCCAACGCGTAAATTTCATCACCTTCGCTGATGGAATGACGCATCGTGAGCAGGTCCTTGCCGCACAGGGCCAACGAAGCATAGTCGTACATGCCGTTCGTCAACTGACGCAGGGCGTTTCCTTGGCTCAAATCAATATTGTAGATGTGCGATTCTCCGTGCCAAACTCCGTGGAAGTACACACTCTTGGAGTCAGTGTTCCACAAGAATCCATCTACGTTGGAGGGGAATTGGTCGCTGACGAAGGTCTTTTCTCCAGTGGAACGGTCCATGACGCACAGACGGTTCCAATCAGATTCATACCCGTCGTGCTCCATGCTTTGCCAAGCGATGTACTTACCGTCGGGGGAGTATTGCGGATTGGTGTCATAACCTGCCATATCGGCCTGTCCATTCTTTTCCTTGGCATCGGCTTTGCACAAGTTGATGAAGCCACCTTTTTCCACATCGTATTCATAGATGTCTGAGTCGGTTGAGAGGGCATAGGCCAAGCCTGTCTTCATGCGACATGTAAAAGCCACCTTCTTTCCGTCGGGACTCCAAGCCAACTGCTCGATACCACCGAAGGGTTTCATGGGACTTTCATAGGGCAAACCTTCCAGAATGTCTTTTACTTGGGCGATGCCGTTGTCTGTAAAATCGGCAACATAAGGATGGGGAACTGTTTCCACCCATTCGTCCCAATGTTTGTACATCAGGTCATTGACGATGATACCTGTGGTTTTGTCCAAATCAGGGTAAAGGTCCGACGTACGTTGTCCGTATTTGATTTGAGAGATGAACAACAGTTTTTGGCCATCGGGCGAGAACGAGAATCCTTCGATGTCGCCTTTAAAGTCGGTCAGGATACGACGGTGCGTGCCATCGGGATCCATTTCCCATACCTGACTGCCGCCACTTTCCGCACAGAGGAAGGCAATCTTGGTTCCGCCCTTGATCCATTGAGGGCTGTGCTCGCTATAGATGGATTCGGTGAGTTGACGCTTGTTGGAACCATCCGCATTCATGCAGCAGATAACCGTACGGCTGCGGTTTTCGGCTACACTGTAGTAAGTCACGGTATAAGCAATCTGCTTACCGTCGGGTGATACACTCGGACTACCGATTCGTCCCATGGCCCACAGGGCTTCAGGAGTCAGGCGACCGTCCTTAATGGTAATTTCTTGGGGACCTATCGGGGCTTCATACCCCGGACCCTGCTGCTTTACCTCGCTACAAGCGGTAGCGAAGGTCAATGCAGTAGCTAACAAAGCTGCACTTGATGTATTCATAGGGATTCTATTTGATTATAATGGATTCTATATTCTGACAAATGTAAGGATAAAAGGTCGTTGTAACAAACAATTGGTCGAATATTTTTATCCCATGCAAAAGAGGCGACACCGACTATAGGGAAGTCGGTGCCGCCTCTTGGCTTTTCGAGCCGAAATTCGGAATTTCGGAATGTTTTTATTTCTTACCGCGGTTCATGCGTTCTTGTTGCAGGCGTTCCTGTTCTTTCTGCAAAGCTTCCAGCTTGGCCATCAGACCACCGGCCCTACCTGTACCCAAACCTTGTTCTTCGCGTTTCTTCTTATTGGCTTCCAAGATAGCCAACAGTTTCTTCTCGTCAGTAGTCCGGCGCAGTACGACCATCGTCAGAATACCAATCAGACCGGAAATGAAATAATAGTAGTTCAGACCGGAAGAGTAGTTGTTGAAGATAAAGATGAACATCACCGGCATGACGTACATCATCAACTTCATACCCGGCATCTGCTGCTGACCCATATCCTGCTGTTTCATGGTAAACATGGTGTTCAGAATGTTGGTAATCGAGAAGAGCAAGCAGAACAAGCTCAGGTGATTGCCCAGCAAGGGCACATTCGTAGTCCAACTGATAATATCGTCGTAGGTAGACAAGTCTGGAGCCCACAAGAAACTCTGCTGTCGCAACTCGATGGCGTTCGGCACAAAGAAGAACAAAGCCATGAATACCGGCATCTGGATCAGCATCGGCAGACAACCTCCCATCGGGCTAACGCCATACTGGTTATACAGAGCCATGGTTTCCTGCTGTTTCTTCAGGGCATCTTCCTGCTTGGGATATTTGGCATTGATCTTTTCCACGTAGGGCTTCAAGACACGCATCTTGGCCGACGACAGGTATGATTTGCGGGTTGCAGGGTAGACGATAGCCTTGACGATGATGGTCATCAGCAGCAGTACGATACCCATGTTCAAGCCCCAACCCGACAACCAGTCGAACAGGTTGATAGTGAACCAGCGGTTAATCCAGCGGATGATGGGCCAACCCAAATAAACCAGGTCTTCCAGTTCCAGATCCTTGTCCGAGAGTGCCAGGTCGTTGCTGGCCAACAAAGTCTTGAAATGGTTCGGACCAAAGTAAAGCTGCATGTTTGTAGGTTGCTTGCCAGTCGGGTCAAAGAAAGTGGTCATGCTGGCGGTATAATCCTTCATGTAACCGCTTCCGGCCTTCAGAACCGTCGATGTCAGCGTGGTATTCGTGAAATCCCGATCGGCGATGAAGACACTCGAGAAGAACTGGTTCTTGAATGCAATCCAATCCAAAGGCTCTTTCAGGTTTTCCTTGACATCCTTCATTTCATTCAGATAATCTGAACTGTCATCCACCGGCTTGTAAGTCAGTGAAGTGTAACGTTGTTCGAAATCAAATCCTTTTTCCAACTGACGGGCCCGCTGTTCCCAGTTGATGTTGACCGTACGGGTTTGAGTCGGGAAGAAGTTCTGCATGCCATTGGCACGCATCGAGAAGTTGACCATATAGGCATCGGGCAGCAGTTGGTAGTCGAAGTCGATGTATCCGCCATTTTGGGCTGCCAGGCGCATGGTTACAGTACTGTCGGTCACGTTCATTGGCTGGAAGAACAGGTCCTCGGTACGGATGTTCTCGTTTTTGCCGTCGAAGGCGAAGCTCATTTCTGAGTCCTTTTCGTCAAAGAGGACCACCGGTTGACCGTCCTGTCCGTTGTATTCCTTCAGCAAAGCACCGCATACACGGCCGCCTTTGTTGGTAAAGGTCAGTTTTACGACGTTGTTTTCCAGTGTAATCAGCTGTTCAGCTCCTCGGTTGGCCTCGTAGAACAGTGAGGTGGAATCGAGCTGCAAGGCAGCGGCTTGTTCTTGTGCAGCTTGCAGTTTGCGTTCAGCTTCTTGTTGGGCTACCGCCTGAATGGAATCCTGGTAGTGCTGGGCACGAGCCATTTCTTCCTGACTGGGACGATTGTAGATGCTAAAGCCAATCAAGACCGCACCAATCAGGGTGAATCCCACTAAAGTGTTTTTGTCCATTGTTGATTGTTTACCTTATTAAATATGTATAAATGAAAATCCTTCGTTTCGGCTGCCTCCCGCTCTCAGGAGGCAGTCTTCTGGAAACGAAGGGATGAAATTACTTGTTGATAGCCGCTTTGATGAAGGCCAGGAACAACGGATGCGGTTTCAATACCGTACTGCTGTATTCCGGGTGGAACTGTACGCCCACGAACCACTTCAAAGTCGGGATTTCGACAATTTCGACGAGGTCAGATTCCGGGTTGATACCGGTACACTTCATGCCCGCCTTTTCGTATTCCTGCTTAAAGTCGTTGTTGAACTCGTAACGGTGACGGTGGCGTTCCTGAATGTGTTCGCTCTGATAAGCTTCGAAAGCTTTGGACTGCTGGTCGAGTACGCATTCGTAAGCACCCAGACGCATCGTTCCTCCCATATTGGTAATGGCCTTCTGTTCTTCCATGATGTCGATAACATTGTGCGGAGTCTTTTCATCCATTTCGCGGCTGTTGGCATCGGCATAGCCCAATACGTTGCGGGCGAATTCGATGGCGATGCACTGCATGCCCAAACAGATACCGAAGGTCGGCATGTTGTGAGTACGGGCATACTTGATGGCTGTGAACTTACCTTCAATACCGCGTTGGCCAAAGCCCGGACAGATGATGATACCATCCATATCCTTCAGCTGCTCTGCCACATTTTCTTCGGTCAGCTTTTCACTGTTGATGAAGTGGATGTCGGCCTTACGGTCGTTGTAAGTGGCTGCTTGGGACAATGCTTCCAAAATGGACTTGTAGGCATCCTGCAGATCATATTTACCAACCAAACCAATTTTTACTTTTTCAGTAGCCTTGTGACGGCGGTCCAGGAAGTCACGCCACGGGCCCAGGGTCGGGGTTTCGTCCAACCGGCAGACCCATCTTCTGCAGGATAGTCACGTCGAGACCCTGTTCCTGCATGCGAACCGGTACTTCGTAGATGGTCGGCATGTCCATAGATTGGATAACGGCATTTTCATCCACGTTGCAGAACAGCGCCACCTTCTTGCGCAGGTTTGTGCTCAGTTCATGTTCCGTACGCAGTACCAGGATGTCGGGCTGGATACCAACCGACTGCAGTTCTTTAACTGAGTGCTGAGTCGGCTTTGTCTTCAGTTCACCGGCTGCGGCCAGATAAGGCACATAAGTAAGGTGGACACACAGGGCATTGCGACCCATTTCCCACTTCAGCTGACGAATACTTTCCAAGTAGGGCAGTGATTCGATGTCGCCTACTGTACCACCGATTTCCGTGATGACGAAATCGAATTTGTTCTTGCTACCCAGCAATTTGACATTACGCTTGATTTCATCGGTGATGTGGGGGATGACCTGAATGGTCTTGCCCAAGTAATCGCCACGACGTTCCTTGTCGATAACGCTCTTATAGATACGGCCGGTTGTGATGTTGTTGGCCTTAGTCGTCTGAATACCCAAGAAGCGTTCGTAGTGTCCCAGGTCCAGGTCGGCTTCATGACCGTCTACAGTGACATAACACTCACCGTGTTCGTAAGGATTCAGGGTACCCGGGTCGATGTTGATATACGGGTCAAACTTTTGAATGGTAACATTGTAGCCTCTGGCTTGCAGTAATTTACCGATAGATGATGAAATGATGCCTTTACCTAGAGAAGAGGCAACACCACCGGTTACGAAGATGTACTTAGTTTCTCCCACGTCTTATAATTTTAAAAGTTTATTTGTCTGGTTTGGTTGGATAACCTTGTTATCTCAAGTTGCAAAATTACAAAATCTTTTTCAATCTCACCGGATATGCTCTAAAAAATCGATTCCAATCCTCTGTTTTTTCCATTTCCCACCTATTATAATGAGGAAAGGTTGCTTGAGAACCAAAAAATTAGTGTATTTTTGCAGACTAATTTTTTAAGATAGTGAAAGATTGTTATGAGAAAGAACTTTTATCTGACTTTAGTGGGCCTGTTCTGCGGAATGGGGGCTTTTGCCCAAGAGGTCGTCACCGTACATACAGCCGCACAAGGGGAAAGGCTTGAGACCGATACGGTAATTGCCCGACCGGACACCTTGAAGGCAGTAAATGATACTGTCCGACCGACTATGGATTCTCTGCGCTTGCTTTACGAATCCATGCAGATGCTTCCGCCCGATACACTGAAAGCTCCTCAGGATTCCCTCCTTGAAAAGACGGACTCCTTACAAACTGCGGATTCCTTACGAGCTGCCAGCAAAGGCGTCATCTATCAGGGAAACGATTCCATCTTCATGATGAATGAAGCCTCTTTTCTGAGCAACGATACAACGTATCTGAAACCCGACTCCACCCTCATGGCCGCTGATTCCCTGCGTCTTGCCAATGATACGGTCTTCGTAGCACGTGACAGTGTAGCCCTGGGAAAAGGAGAGGTGGCTGTTGATTCCAACCTTGAAAAAGAAAAAGCAGCTGCGAAAAAGTCGAGAAAGCCGAAACAGTCACCGGCTGTCAGAGCCTTCTACCAATCGCTGAATGAATTAAGTGCATCCTATTTTGCCTATTTCCACTTATGGGATAACCTGGACATACCTGTTCCACGTCGTATACGTCCGAATCCGGGTTTCTATAAGCTGTTTGTTCCGCCTACTTATTATGAAGCCCCCATTCGGGAGGCTTTCGATATCGGCTGGCAACCCGGGCAAAAGGTAGCGACACCGGTCGATTCCCTGTTGATGGGTAAACGGGATACGATATCCGGCAAATACTATCAACTGCCCGACTTGGAAACATTGGCTGCTACCGACCGGTGGTCGAATGCCATTCTGCGGAATTTCTACAAGCAGCATCCGGAAATGCTGGTCAACAACGAGCTTTACCTGAAAGACTTGAAACCTTTGGAAGATGACATGATTGTCCGTGCCCCCCGCAAAGAAAAGTTCAGAAGTCTGCTGGAACCCGAAGCACCTGTAGAAAGCGTAAATCCAGATAACGAACTGTTGGTTTTTCGCCCGAATTTCTGGACCCACAAAGGAAACGGCTATTTGAACTTCACACAGCACTACATTTCGGACAACTGGTATAAGGGTGGGGAAAGTACCAATGCTTTGTTGGGCGGTTTGGTATTGGAAGCCAATTTCGACGACCGTCAACGACTGGAATTTGAAAACAAACTCGAACTGAAGCTCGGCTTCATTACAGCCCCTTCGGATACCTTGCATGAATACAAGACCAATGCCGACTTGATTCGACTGAACAGTAAGTTGGGGGTGAAAGCTTTCAAGAACTGGTATTATACATTGGCGGCGGAATTCAAGACTCAGTTCTTTGCCAACTATAAGACCAATTCCGATGTCATGATTTCGAATTTCATGTCGCCGGCACAGTTGGAACTTGCCCTCGGTATGGACTTTAAGCAAAACAAGAAGAACTACACTTTGTCTTTGATGGGTTCTCCTTTAGCTTATACCTTCATTTATATCAGCAATGACCGAATTGACGATCCTACTGCTTTCAACGTTGATGCGGGTCATAAGACAGCCAGCCTCTTCGGTTCGAAATTCACGGGCAACCTCAAATGGCAAATCATTCCCAACATCATCTGGGAATCCAAACTGGACTATTTTACCACGTATGAAAAGGTGATTGCCAACTGGGAAAACACGTTCAACTTTGTATTGAACCGCTACCTGTCGACTAAACTTTTCGTACATGCCCGTTTCGACGACGGTGTTACGTTGGCAGAAGATGAAAACAGTTACTTCCAGCTGCAGGAGTTGCTGAGTTTCGGCATCAACTACACTTGGTAAACCCCGTGGGGTTCAGGAAAGAATCCTAGAAGAAAAGGCCGATGCCTCTAGATAATAACCTAGAGGCATCGGCCTTTTTTATTCGAATCAAGTGCTTTTCCTACAGTGGGCCTATTCGGCAAAGAAGCAGTTCATCGGATCAGAACGTTTGTTCCTCCAACAAAGTCTGTACTATGCGCTCGGCTGCATGACCATCCCAGCGTTCTGGCAGATGTCCTTCTTTCCATTCTCCGCGTTTGAAGACGTCCAAAGCGGCCGCCAAAGCTTGCGGGTCTTCGCCCACCAAGCAGTTGGTACCAATGCTCACGGTTTCCGGATGTTCGGCATACGAATTCAAGGTCATGCAGGGAATTCCCCAGAAGGTAGCTTCTTCTGCCACATTGCCCGAGTCGGTCACGAGAGCAGCAGCATTTTTGATTAAATAACCAAACGACAAGCAAGGCTGCGTGGGAAGGATGTGCAGACGGTCGGCATTCAAGCCCAAAGCAGCCAATTTGTGACGCACATACGTATGAAGGGGGGCCACTATCGGCAGATCGGTATTTTCAAGCAGGGTATGGATCAATTCCTTCAGTCTCGCTTCATTGTGCAAGAGTTGGTGGCGGTTCAAGGTAAGCAGGATATATTTCTTCTCCTGAAATCCCATGATCGAGAAAGCTACCGGACGCTGCAAACGAGTCCGGTTGTAACGCAAGGTGTCTATCAGGATATTGCCAACGAAGTGTACATGCTTCTGTTCGGTTCCCGTCTGGTTCAGGTTGCGATTGGCCACCATGCCGGCGGTGAACAGATAATCTGAAAGGCCATCGGCAATCATGCTGTTTACCTCCTTCGGCATATCCATATCGAAACTGCGGGTACCCGCCACCAGGTGGGCTACCTTGACACCTTTCTTCTTGGCTACTATCGAGCAGGCCATGGTTGGTGTCAGGTCATCGACCACCAGCACCACTTGAGCCGGGTGTTGTTCCAGCTCACGGGCAAAAGCAACCAAAATACCGGCCATACGCTGAAAGAAGTCGGAATCGTCCACGCGCAGATAAACATCAGGACGCGGCATATCCAGGTCGGTGAAAAGGGAAGGTTCCAAACTCTTGTCCTCGTCCGAACCGGTATAGACCAAACGGGCTGAGATATTCTTACCTGCTGCCTTTGCAGCCTTGATAGCACGCATTAGGGGAGCAATTTTCATGAAATTGGGGCGTGCACCTGCGATAATTGTTATTTTCATTTCGATTCAAGTTGTTTTCTCGTACAAATGTTGCACAAAAATACATTTTCTTATTGAATTTATTTGTTACTTTGCAGACAAATATAAAGATTATGCCAACATTTGTTCAAGTTTTAGATTTCATCGGAACGTTTGCTTTTGCAATCAGTGGTATCCGATTGGCCTCTGCCAAACAATTCGACTGGTTTGGGGCGTATGTGGTAGGTTTGGTGACAGCCATTGGAGGAGGAACCATGCGTGACATCCTGCTGGATGTTACACCGGGGTGGATGACAGATCCTGTGTACTTGATCTGTACCGCTTTAGCTCTGTTTTGGGTCATTGCTTTCAGCAAATACCTCATTCATATGCACAACACCTTTTTTATTTTCGACAGCATTGGCTTGGCTTTGTTTACCGTGGTTGGAGTTGGCAAAAGTATTGCATTGGGGTTTCCGTTTTGGGTAGCCATCATCATGGGTAGCATGACAGGAGCCGCGGGCGGTGTGTTGCGCGATGTCTTCATCAACGAAATCCCGTTGATTTTCCGAAAAGAGATTTATGCAATGGCTTGTGTCGTGGGAGGATTGGCCTATTGGCTGTGTCACTTGATGGAAGTAGACCCCACTCTTTGTCAAATCGTCTGCGGTTCAACGGTATTTTTGGTCCGCATTCTGGCGGTCAAATACAGCATTTGCCTGCCAACCTTGAAAGGGGAATCCTAAAACGATGAACGGAAGTTCCGAGAATTGGGGCCAGGATTGTCAAACGGCAATCCTGGCCCCAATTTTAGCTCAGTACCGGGGCTGGCAGGATGATATTAAACATATCGGGAAGGGCTAAAAAAGAGGGCTGAAAGTTCTTTTTCTAGCGGGCCATTTGCTATATTTGCAATTACACAAGACACCTTTAAACCCTTGAACGATTATGAAGAAAGAAATCAAATTCAGCTTGGTTTACCGAGACATGTGGCAGTCGTCCGGCAAGTATCAACCCCGTGCTGACCAGTTGGCCAGAATTGCTCCATTGATTGTTGAAATGGGATGCTTTGCCCGCGTTGAGACCAATGGAGGCGCTTTCGAACAAGTGAATTTGCTCTATGGGGAGAACCCCAACCAGGCAGTGCGCACATTTACCAAACCGCTGCGTGAAGCAGGCCTTCAAACCCATATGCTTGACCGAGGCCTGAATGGTTTGCGCATGTATCCGGTACCAGCCGACGTACGCCGACTGATGTACCGCGTCAAACATGCGCAGGGGGTAGACATCACCCGTATCTTCTGTGGACTGAATGAAGTCCGTAACATTATCCCTTCTATCCAATATGCCAAGGAGGCGGGCATGATTCCTCAAGCAACCTTGTGCATTACCTATTCACCCGTACATACGGTGGCTTACTACTCGCACATTGCGGATCAGTTGATTGAAGCCGGTGCACCTGAGATCTGTCTGAAGGATATGGCAGGTATCGGTCGTCCAGAGATGCTGGGACAACTGGTCAAGGATATCAAGACCAAGCATCCCGAGGTGCTGATCCAGTACCACGGACACACGGGGCCGGGACTTTCGATGGCTTCCATCCTCGAAGTATGCGAAAATGGAGCAGACATCATTGACGTGGCCATTGAACCGCTGGCTTGGGGAAAAGTACACCCCGATGTGATTTCTGTGCAGGCAATGCTGAAAAATGCAGGTTTTCAAGTGCCGGATATCAACATGAAGGCGTACATGAAAGCGCGTAGCATGACGCAAGAGTTCGTAGATGATTTCTTGGGCTACTTCATGGACCCGAGCAACAAGCACACTTCATCCTTGCTGTTGGGTTGTGGCCTGCCGGGCGGGATGATGGGTTCAATGATGGCCGACTTGAAGGGAGTTCATTCAGGCATCAATCTTATTTTGAAGGGACAGGGCAAGGATCCTATGAGCCTGGACGACCTGGTGGTGATGCTGTTCGAGGAAGTGGAATATGTATGGCCTAAGTTGGGATATCCTCCTTTGGTGACTCCGTTCAGCCAATACGTAAAGAACGTGGCCCTGATGAACGTCATGCAACTGGTAAAAGGGGAAGAACGCTGGACCATGATCGACAACCATACCTGGGATATGATTTTGGGCAAGAGCGGCAAATTGCCGGGTGAGTTGGCGCCTGAAATCATTGAATTGGCCAAGAGCAAAGGATACGAATTTACCGACGAGGATCCGCAAAAGAACTATCCGGATCAATTGGATGCCTATCGCAAGGAAATGGATGAAAACGGTTGGGATTATGGACAAGACGACGAAGAACTTTTCGAATTGGCCATGCACGACCGCCAATACCGAGACTACAAATCAGGCGTAGCCAAGCAACGCTTCCTGGATGACCTGCAGCGGGCCAAAGATGCCGCCATGGCGAAGAGTGGTTTCGATGAAGCGACTATCCGCAAGATGAAGCGGGCAAAAGCTGACCCGATCATCGCTCCGGAAAAGGGACAGATCTTGTGGGAAGTCTCGGTGGAAGGTCCTTCGATAGCTCCTTTCATCGGACGCAAGTATCAACATGATGAAGTGTTCTGCTACATCTCCACACCGTGGGGATCCTACGAACCCATTTATGCCAACTTTACCGGACGTATCGTGGAAATCTGTGCACAGCAGGGAGCTGTAGTCAACAAGGGAGATGTCATCGCCTATCTGGAACGAACGGAATTCACTTCCTGATTCCTGCAGTCTCTGTGATTTGACTGAGCTTTTTGGAAAGCTATATATTTAGTTAGTGGCTTCATTGGGGCGCTGTCTTTGCCAGACATCCCCAATGAAGTTTTATTGTACCCTGAAGCATCGCAGATTCCCTTTTGTCCTTATCTTTGCAACTGAATAGTATGAACAAAATCCCCAATGACCCTATTTGACCCATGAAGAAAATTCTTTGGACAGCTTGCCTGTGTACTGCCCTGTTGGGAATCGGGAAGAGTAATGCCACTCTTGTGCCCGCCTCTCCGTGGCCTTCCTCCTTATCTCACTCGACTTTCCATTCCGACAGTATCCGGGCGGAACAATGGCTAACAGAGGCCAAGTCCTTGCCGAAAGACAGTTGCCGGACGTTGTATTTTGCCCAACGGTTGTGGGGAGTGCCTTATGTGGCACATACCCTTGATCAAGGAAAAGATGAGGAGTTGGTAAGCCGTCTGGATGCCTTGGATTGTACTACCTTTGTAGAAGCAGTCGTAGCCTTAACCCTGACAGAGAGAGAAGGGGAGACGGCCTGGAGCCGATTCCGGTACCATCTGCAACGTCTTCGCTATCGGAAAGGCCAACGAACAGATTATGCGTCGCGTTTGCACTATTTCAGTGACTGGATTGCCGACAATGAACAGAAAGGTATTGTCCGGGAACGGACAGGACAGCTGCAACAAGCGGAACCTGCCTTCTTGAACTTGAATTTTATGTCAACCCATCCCCAAAGCTATCCACAACTGCGGCATCATCCAACTGCAGTGAAGCAAATAGCTCAGATTGAACAAAAATGGCAGAACCGACAGATTGCTTATCTGCCCAAAGCGAAATTGAATGCATCTCCCACTGCATTGGACATCCGCAATGGAGACATATTGGCACTCACGACATCCATCCCGGGACTGGATGTCGTACACGTAGGCTTTGCTCAATGGATCAACGGCCGGCTGCACTTGGTGCATGCATCCTCAAAGCATCGTCGAGTTTTGCAGGACCCTCAACCCTTGTACGAGTATTCGCGGTCTCAAAAAACTCATACCGGCATCCGGGTCATCTCAGTATGTACGGAAGAATAGATACCAATTCCGATTGGCCCATAAAAAACCCCGCTACCTGAAAGCAAGGAGCGGGGTTTCAGTATCCCAGAACAGCTTCCGCTGTTCGTGTTCTCATTTGAAACAGCTTATTACAATGTTCCGGCTTCAGCCTGCTGAATCATGCGCTGGCTAGCATACATGAACACTTCTACGCGACGGTTTTCCTGGCGTCCGGCTGCCGTTTCATTGCTGGCTACAGGGTCTGCCTGGCCCAAACCTTCTACCGTCTTGATCTGGCTGCCGCTGGCACCACAATTCAACAGGTAGCTGGCTACACTCTGAGCACGCTGCTGCGACAGATTCAAGTTCTTCTGGATGCTCTGTTCCGGAGTGCTGTTACGCCAACCCTGGTTGTCGGTATAGCCATAGATGTTGACGTCCATTTCACGGTTCTTGTTCAGCACATTGTTGGCAAATTTGCTCAAAGAAGATTTAGCCGATGCACTCAGGTCTGCATTACCCGTATTGAATAAAATACCCGAATCGAAAGTCACTTTCACAGCTTTTAATCCGTTGTTATCGGTCACTTGTTCCACTTGAGCACCTTCAATCTGAGCTGCTTCTGCTGCAGCCTTATCCATTTTCTTGCCAATCAGTACACCGGCACCTGTACCTACTGCTGCACCGATAGCTGCACCGATGGCCGCTCCTTTACCGTGTCCGGCAATACCGCCAATGATGGCACCCAAAGCAGCACCGCTACCGCCACCGATCAAGCCACCTTTTGCAGTATTGTTCATATTACCGCAACTACCGAATACCAATGTTACACTCAGTAACAAAGCCATAATCTTAGTCTTTTTCATAATCAACGTTTTTTAATTGTTAATACTATCCTGTTTACTGTATAAACACAGGTTTCATTCCTTATTTCATTACTGCTGTCTCGTCCGGTCTTAACACTTTCTTTTGGATGGCTCGGAACCAAATCAAACAAACCACACCTTTCAGAATACTGGTCAAGCTCACACTCCACCAGATACCGGAGAGTCCCCATCCCCACGACACAAACAACAAGGCCAAGGGAATACGCAGATAATTGCAAGTGATGCTGATCGCTGCAGGAGGCAGGGTTCGGCCCATACCGTAAAATACCCCTTGAATGGTAATCTCGAGCATCATGAACAACTGCGAATAACCATCAATGAGCAGGAACTGACCACCTACTTCGTAAGCACCCTTTTCTGGCACAAAGATAGAAAATATTTCGTTTCCATAGCATAAAAACAGAAAAGTACAGCATAAACCGAAGACAAAAGTCATCCAAAGGGTTGCATGGTAAGCCCGAAGTACCCGATGAATCTGTCGTGCAGCATAGTTTTGCGCGACAAATGCACTTAAGGCCGTAGAAAACCCCTGGGAAGTATTCCACGTAATGGCTTCAATCTGTCCGCCTGTGGTCAGTGCCATCAGGCCTAAATGTCCGCCTTGGGCCGTTGCTGTTCGTCCTAAAAACATATTCACAAAAGCGAACAGTGTGTTGAGGGTAGCTACCGGCAAACCGATTTTGAGGATACGCAGGGTAAAACTCCGTTTCAATCGGGTAAAGAAAGTGAAGTGGTCCCACAAGATACGCTTCCGCTTCAATTGATAAACGAAGAGTCCGCAAACGATGGCCTGAGCCAACCAAGTGGCCAGCGCAGCTCCTCGCGTTCCCCATCCGAAACCAAAGATAAACAGCGGATCGAGCAACATATTGGCAACCAGACCTATTCCATTAATGGAAAATGGAATCTGACTGCGTCCAGCTGCATTGAAGAGTCCTGTAAAAGCTGCCGAAAGGAAAACAAACGGAAAAGCGGTAGCTAGTATGCGTAAGTATTCCACTGCCCGGTCGGCGATGTGGGGCTGCAATGCATAGATGCCAATGATGGGTTGGGCAAATGAAAAAAGCAACAACCCCCAAGAAATTGCTATCAAAACCGAAAGAGTCAGGTTGTGGGAAGCAAAAGCACGGGCGGCCGGCTCGTCTTGCGCGCCGATGGCTTGCCCAACACTGACTTCCGAACCTACTTTGTTCAAGAGGGAGAGGGAAGAGGACATCCAGGTCAGGATTCCCACCGAACCAACAGCGGCTATAGCCTCGCTGCCCAAACGCCCTACCCAAGCCATGTCGGTCAGGCTGTAGGCCATTTGGATGAACGAAGTAGCCATAATGGGGATTGCCAACGCAAAAAGCTGCTTCAATATGGGACCTTGGGTCAGATTTTTAGTTCCTTTCATACGCAAAGAAAGAGCAAAGGGGGAGGTAGACTGCCACCAACCCTTTGGGTTTGGGGATAAAAAAGGTCTTGAAGCCTTTCACAACTTCCTCTGCTGAATCGGCTGTTCCTGGTTTCAAGACCTTTTTTCTATCTGTTTCCTCCACCTCCCGGATACCGAAATTGCATCCGACAGAAGGAAAGAGGTGTGTTAGCTGAATGGACTATCCCGGCTTAGTAAGCAAAGATAGGATAATTCTTCATCGTTTCGTTGACGCGGGCGCGAACCTGTGCAATGACTGCTTCGTTGTCGACATTCGACAGTACCGTTTCAATCATTTCGGCAATTTCCACCATCAAGTCTTCCTTGGCACCACGGGTTGTGATGGCCGGTGTACCCAAACGGATACCGGAAGTTTGGAAAGCAGAGCGGCTATCAAACGGCACCATGTTCTTGTTTACAGTGATATCAGCCGATACCAAGGCCTTTTCAGCCACCTTACCGGTCAGATCAGGGTATTTCGTGCGCAGGTCGACCAGCATCGAGTGGTTATCTGTACCGCCCGACACGATGGTAAAGCCACGGTCCATCAAGGCTTGAGCCAAAGTAGCCGCATTTTTCTTTACCTGCATTTGGTATTCCTTGTATTCCGGCTGCAGACATTCACCGAAAGCAACAGCCTTGGCAGCGATGACGTGTTCCAACGGACCGCCCTGGATGCCCGGGAAAACAGCCGAGTCGAGCAATTGTGACATCATCTTGATCTGACCCTTCGGAGTGGTCTTGCCCCATGGGTTGGGGAAGTCCTTACCCATCAGGATGACTCCACCACGCGGACCACGCAGAGTCTTGTGGGTTGTTGAAGTCACGATATGGGCATACTTCACCGGGTTGTCCAGCAAACCGGCAGCAATCAAACCGGCCGGATGAGCCATATCTACCATAAAGATAGCGCCTACCTTGTCGGCGATTTCACGCATACGCTTGTAATCCCATTCACGAGAATAAGCCGAACCACCTCCGATAATCAATTTCGGATGTTCGCGCAGAGCGATTTCTTCCATCTGGTCATAGTCTACACGACCGGTTTCCTGATTCAGATTATATTCACAGGGTGTATAGATAATACCCGAAGTGTTGACCAAAGAACCGTGAGACAAGTGTCCGCCATGAGCCAGATTCAGCCCCATGAACTTGTCGCCCGGGTTGAGCACTGCCAGAAAAACTGCCGCATTGGCCTGTGCACCGGAGTGAGGCTGTACGTTGGCCCATTCAGCACCGAAAATCTGTTTCAGGCGTTCGATGGCAATCGTTTCACTCTGGTCTACCACTTCACAGCCCCCGTAGTAACGCTTGCCGGGATAACCTTCGGCGTATTTGTTGGTCAGGCAAGAACCCATGGCTTGCATGACTTGGTCGCTGACAAAGTTTTCTGATGCAATCAGCTCAATGCCTTTGAGCTGGCGCTGATGCTCTTTTTCGATAATGTCGAAAATCAATTCATCTCTTTTCATGGTTGATTTAAATAAAAGGTTTATGCGATATTCGATATCTGTTACTACAAAGTTAGGCAATAAAAGGAAAGAAAAAAATTATTCCTCCGTTTTCTTGCGGTTCTTCTCGACCGACCAGCCAAACTTGCCGATTTTCTCTCCCAAATCGAAATAGCCGCCGTGGACATATACCAGGGGGTTGGCTTGGGCGAGTTCGAATTTGCCGGTCGTTTCATCGAGGTAGCGGTCATCGGCCTTCACGTTCACCACATCGGCGATGAACATGTCGTGCGAGCCGAGCGATACGATTTCCTTCACACGGCATTCAATGCAGAGTGGGGATTCCTCGATAATCGGGGCCTGCACCAGTGAGGCTTTGCCCGGGGTGAGCTTCATTTCCTCGAATTTATTGTAGTCTTTGCCGGAACGTACCCCACACCAGTCGGTAGCAAAAGCCATGTCTTTGGTCGTCAGGTTGATGACAAACTCCATGTTGCGTTTCAAAATGGGGTAGGAATGCCGCTCGGGGCGTACCGAGATATAGCACATGGGGGGATTGGTACACAAGGTACCTACCCACGCCACGGTAATCAGGTTATATTCCTCGGGGGTGCTTCCACAGCTCACCAGGACGGCGGGCAGGGGATAAATCATCGTTCCGGGTTTCCAGTCTTGTTTCATATACAATCCGTTTCCAGTCTTGTTGGTTCAGGCCATCAAATCAGTTTGATGGCTTCCTTGTTCTGTTCCTTTTCGCAATAGTGGCATTTCAGAATACCGTTTTCCTTGTCGATGACATGGAACAGGGTGGTCATCGGCTCGTTGTTGGTAATGCACTTCGGGTTATTGCAGCGCACGATGCCCCGCAATTCGTCGGGCATTTCCACCTGTTTCTTCTCTACCACCTCATAATCGCGAATGATGTTCAGTTTCACGTTCGGTGCCACTACCGAGAGCCGGCTGATTTCTTCGTCTGTAAAGAAACGGTCGGCTACCTTGATGATACCTTTCTTGCCCAGTTTCTTGCTTTCCAGGTTGTTGCCGATAGTGATGTTTGAATCCGAATTCTGCAGGCCCAACAGCGAAACCACGGTAAAGAGTTTGCTGGAGGGGATATGGTCAATTACGGTGCCGTTTTTCAGGGCAGCCACTTGCAAGGCTTGTTTGTTGTCACTCATTTTCATGTCAGTTTACTGTTTTGCATCATTAATTACATCGTCCAACGTGATTCCCAACACGTCGCACAGGATGGCCTGACGGGCATAAAGGCCGTTTTGGGCCTGTTGGAAATAGTAGGCTTTGGGATTTTCGTCCACGTCGTACGCAATCTCGTTGACACGGGGCAGGGGATGCAGGATGCGGAGGTTGGGCCGTGTATGTTCCAGCATCTTATTCCTTAATATATAGACATCCTTCACGCGTTCATATTCCATCAGGTCGGTGAAACGTTCGCGTTGCACTCGGGTCATGTACAGGATATCGGCATCGGCAATGGTCTTTTCATCGAAATCGGTATATTCCTTGTACTGGATGTTGTGTTCCTTGCAATACAGCTTGTATTCCTCGGGCATGCGCAATTCATCAGGTGCAATGAAGTGGAACGTCGGATTGAAATGACGCATGGCCATCAGCAGTGAGTGTACCGTACGGCCGTATTTCAGGTCGCCCACCAGATAGATGTTCAGGTTTTCCAAGGTTCCCTGGGTCTTGTAGATGGAGTAGAGGTCTAGCATAGTTTGCGAAGGGTGCTGGTTGGCACCGTCTCCGGCATTTACGATAGGCACGGGCGCTACTTCGCTGGCATAGCGTGCCGCTCCTTCCAGGAAATGACGCATCACAATGATGTCGGCGTAATTGCTCACCATCATGATGGTATCTTTCAAGGTTTCACCTTTCGATGAGCTGGTCACCTTCGGGTCGGTAAAACCAATCACACGCGCGCCCAAACGGTTGGCGGCGGTTTCAAAACTGAGTCGTGTGCGGGTGGAGGGCTCAAAAAAGAGAGTAGCTACCACCTTACCGTCCAGGATCTTACGGTTAGGCTTCTTTTCAAACTCCTTTGCCATTTCCAGCAGGTAGAGGATTTTCTCTTTGGAATGTTCGGCAATCGTAACTAAGCTTCTATTTTCCATACGGTTTGTATTTATCATTACAATTTTACGGAGTGTAAAGGTACGGAAAAAAAATAGAAAACCGAAGATTCGAAACGGATTATTTCAACTCCTTTTCCATATCTTTTCATCGAAACAACGGCTATCTCAAAGATTTTAGTTATTTTTGTGGGCTAAACCACTGAAATAGAATTATGAGAAAGAAGTTTATATGTGTGCTTTGGGTATTGGTGTTCGGCGTATTGGCGGCCATTGCCCTTGTTTTCACCGCCATTGCCAAGGGCAAGATTGGCTATGTGCCGCCGGTGGAAGAATTGGAGAACCCGAACCTGAAGTTTGCCACTGAAGTCATCTCGGACGATGGCAAGACCCTGGGTACGTACTCGTTGAGCAAGGAAAACCGTGTGTTTGTGGGCTACGACCAATTGTCGCATCACCTGATCAACGCACTGATTGCTACCGAAGACGAGCGTTTCGCCGAACACTCCGGAATTGATGCGCGTGCTTTTGTGCGTGCGGTGGTGAAACGAGGCATTCTGATGCAGAAGAATGCCGGTGGGGGCAGTACCATCACCCAGCAGTTGGCCAAGCAGTTCTATTCGCCGGTGGCGGACGACGTCATGGAGCGTCTCTTGCAGAAACCCATCGAATGGGTAATTGCTGTCCAGTTGGAACGTTACTATACCAAAGAGGAGATTCTGACGATGTATCTCAACAAATTCGATTTTCTCAACAATGCCGTTGGGATCAAGACGGCAGCCAACACCTATTTCTCGAAGGAACCGAAAAATCTGAGCATCGAGGAAGCTGCGACCTTGGTAGGGATGTGCAAGAATCCCTCGCTCTATAATCCCCGTCGCTTCAACGAACGCTCACGCGGCCGCCGCAATGTGGTTATCGACCAGATGCGAAAGGCAGGGTATGTGACCGATGCGGAAGCCGATTCGCTGAAGAAGTTGCCGCTGGTTCTGAAATACCGCAAGGTGGACCACAAGGAAGGTCTGGCTACGTATTTCCGCGAGTATCTGCGCGGTGTGCTTACGGCCAAGGAACCGAAGAAGAGCAACTACCGGGGCTGGCAGATGCAAAAGTATTACGAAGACTCCCTGGCTTGGAAGAACGACCCGTTGTTTGGCTGGTGTGCCAAGAACAAGAAGAAAGACGGCTCGAACTATAATCTGTACACCGACGGACTGAAGATCTATACGACAATCAACTCGCGCATGCAGCAGTATGCCGAAGAAGCGGTTCACGAACACGTGGCTCAATACCTGCAGCCTCGCTTCTTCAAGTCGAAAGCCAAGAAGAAAACAGCTCCCTTTACCAACCAGTTGACCGAAGAGGAAGTCAAGGCCATTATGGACCGGGCCATGCGTCAGACCGACCGCTACCGTCTGATGAAGCAGGCCGGATGCTCGGAAGCGGAAATCCGCAAGGCTTTCAACACGAAATATGAAATGACCGTCTTCTCGTACAAGGGAGAAATCGATACGCTGATGACACCGATGGATTCGTTGCGCTATTACAAGCATTTCCTGCGGGCCGGCTTCATGTCAATGGACCCGACCAACGGTTATGTGAAAGCGTATGTGGGCGGACCGAACTACAATTATTTCCAGTACGACATGGCTATGGTGGGCCGTCGCCAAGTAGGTTCGACGGTGAAGCCCTATGTGTATACATTGGCTATGGAAAACGGGTTCTCGCCTTGCGATCCGGTGCGCCACGTTGAGCAGACCCTGATTGACGAAAACGGACGTCCCTGGTCGCCGCGCAACGCCAACAAGAAGCGTTATGGCGAGATGGTGACCATCAAGTGGGGCTTGGCCAATTCGGACAACTGGATTACAGCATACCTGATGAGCAAACTCAATCCGTATCAATTGGTGCGACTGATTCACTCGTTTGGCGTACTGAACCAGCAAATCGATCCGGTTATCTCTTTGTGTCTGGGTCCCTGTGAAATCTCGGTCGGCGAAATGGTCAGTGCCTATACGGCTTTTGCCAACCGAGGCATCCGTACGGCGCCGCTGTTCGTGACCCGCATCGAAGACAACGAAGGAAACGTGCTGGCTAACTTTACTCCGCAGATGGACGAGGTTATCAGTGAAAGCGGTACTTACAAGATGTTGAGTATGCTGCAGGCTGTCATTAATGAAGGAACCGGTGGCCGTGTGCGTCGGGTCTATGGCATTACAGCCGACATGGGCGGAAAGACCGGTACCACGAACAACAACTCGGACGGTTGGTTCATGGGCTTTACTCCCTCATTGGTTTCCGGCGTATGGGTAGGCGGCGAAGAACGCGATATCCACTTCGACCTGATGCGCGACGGACAAGGCGCTGAAATGGCCCTGCCTGTCTGGTGTATCTATATGAATAAGGTGTATAAGGACAAGACCTTGGGATATTCACAGGATGAAAAATTCGTTTTCCCCGAAGACTTCGACCCTTGCAAAGACACCTTGACGGAAGAAAGCACCTCGCCCGATGAGCCGTTGGGCCTGGATGCCATCTTCAATTGATCTTTGCCTGGATAGGGAACAAACTCGACTTATGATTCTATAATCCCTGCCGCGGGGCGACCGAAGACTTTCTTTCGATCGCCCCGCGGCTTTTCACTTCATGCACCTGCAGATTCCCCAAGGGAGGTCCATGTACCTTTTGAAAGCCCATCCGTGTACACCTAAACCCCTAAAAAGGCTTTTTATCTCTTAAAAAACAACCGGTATCGCAAAAAGATAGCTCCAAAGATTTGGATTTTCAAAAGCATTGATTATCTTTACAAAAACGAGTCAGCCTCAATGCTGTCCAAAAGAAGGAGGAACCCATGGAAAGAGACATCAAGCTGTATCAAATCACCGATGCAATGGCCGAAAAAGTGTTCCAGAAAATAGACAAGTTCAACCAAGGCCGCCGCGAAGAACAAGGATACTATGCCTTGAGTGTGTCCACTGCTTACCGGCCTTACTATGCTTTGTGGCGCATTTTCCCTCCTGACACCTATCCGCCTCTCTTTATTCAAAGCCTGGCCGTCACTTTCGACGATGCCGCCGAACGGGCCTTCCAATACCTGCACAATTGCAACATTCTGCTCCGCGTAAAGGATAATTCCTTTTTCGAACCCTACTACGGCTATACCGATGACATTGTGGCCTTTGGGAAATACCGCTCCAAGCGACTGGCCGAAGTCTATTATGTGGACCCTCATTATGTTCTGTGGCTGGCACATAAATTCGAACCTCGTAATCCACGCGACAAAAGGTTGGCGATGTGGGCCAAAGCTTTTGCCACCGTCCACCTTGAGACGGTCATCCGCAAGAGCCGCGTGGCAGGAGGCAATGGTTATGTCGGGGAAAAAGGGGAGAAGCTCATCGATCTGCATCTTGAAGTATTGAGCGTACGCCTTCAATTGGATGCCTATAAAAAACGGGGGTATTATGTTGACCAAAGTGTGTTGGCTACTGACAAGGACGGAAACCGCTATACATTTGTTGTCAAGGCCGCCGCTGCAAGTCAAACGCCCAACCAATTGAGTTGTTATACCCAACCGGTTCACCCGCACGACATCCTCCAACTGACTTCGGCCAAAGTGCTTTCGCATTATGAAAGCCGGGGCGTGAAATATACCCGCATCGGATACTTGAAGTTTCACTAGGTAAAGGCCAACCCCCATTGCCGGTTTGTTTTGCATTACGAGCCCAACAAAAGTGGAACACTTACCGACAGTTTCATCCTGGTTGCCTCGGACGTTGTCCAAACTGCATCGCAGTCCGACAAAACTGCATCGCAGTCTAACGAAACCGTATCGCAGTTTGACGAGACTGCATCGCAGTTTCGAGATTTCACCAAATGGTTCGGACCAATCCGTGAGGTCGTTTACCTAAACTGGAGGGGATATTCCATCCCACGAAATGAAACCCTACAAGTAAGGCCTTCTGCGGAATTCCAATTCCACAGAAGGCCTTACTTTACATGTTACAATCGACAACAGTCCTTATCCGTTGACCTTGTGATAGTCGGCCAGGAATTTTTCCAAACCAGAATCGGTCAACGGATGACGCAGCAGACCCTTGATGGCAGCCAACGGACAAGTAACCACATCGGCACCCACTTCGGCGCATTGCAGGATGTGCAGAGTGGTACGGATAGAAGCTGCGAGCACCTGAGTGGTAAAACCATAAGTGCGATACAGCTGTACGATTTGGGCAATGAGGTCGACCCCTTCGCCACAAATGTCATCGATACGTCCGACGAACGGTGAAACGTAGGTAGCCCCCGCTTTGGCAGCCAACAAGGCCTGTCCGGCCGAGAACACCAGCGTGCAGTTGGTGCGGATGCCATGGGTCGAGAAATACTTGATAGCTTTGATGCCACTTTCAATGCAAGGCACCTTTACTACAATGTTGGGATGCAAGGCAGCCAACGCTTCCCCTTCACGAATCATGCCTTCATAATCGGTGGCAATCACTTCGGCACTGACGTCACCATCCACGATGTTACAGATGTCTACATAATGTTGATGCTGGTTTTCCACGCCTTGGATACCCTCCTTGGCCATAAGAGAAGGATTGGTGGTCACACCGTCCAATACACCCAAGTCGTTGGCTTCGCGAATCTGTTCCAGATTCGCTGTGTCGATAAAGAATTTCATAACAGATGTTTTAAGGTTGATGAATCAGGTTTCATAACGTTCGGCTAAGTTAGTGAGAATAACCTGAATAAGCAAAGGAATGTATCGAAAAAAAGAATAGCGCACAGGAATCTTTCGTACAGAGAAGGGGGGGGAAGTGAAGACACTCCCAAAGAAAGAAGGCTTTGTCGGATGCCAGGAATCGCAGGGGAAGCGAAAAGACTGCAGATGTGGTCTGCCCCGAAGTTCTAGGACTGTAGGGCAGTCCATCCCTGACGAACATAAGGCCGTTCCCAATCACCCGGTTTCAGCATTGTATCATCGTACTTCAGCAAGTCGATATCCAACCGCACAATGCCTTGCGCCTTGTGTTCGGGCCTGCGTCCGGCCTGGCGTTCCAAGTCTTTGAAGAAAATCCGGACTTCGTCGACCGAGCGTACGGTAGAGAATACAGCCAGCTGGTTGCTGAAAGGGGAGAGGAATCCACTCCCCACAGCCTCCGTTTCCATTTCCTCGCCGAAACGGATGTCGGGAAACTCGGCCTGCAAGGCCTCCCGCGCCGCCGAAAGTTGTGCCGCACGGTCTGTATTCGACCCCATGCAAAGTAAACAAGGATGTTTCTTCTTCATAATTAATATAAAATTGGTGCAAATGTATGAAATGTTTTTGTTACTTTTGCACGAATCTCAAAAAAGAAATCAACCATGAAATTTATTGGAATCATTCCTGCAAGATATGCGTCCACCCGTTTCCCGGCCAAACCGTTGGCCCTGCTGGGTGGCAAACCGGTCATTCAACGGGTTTATGAACAAGTAGCCGGCATCCTGGACGATGCGGTGGTAGCTACCGACGACGAACGCATCGAAGCGGCGGTGAAAAGCTTTGGCGGAAAGGTGGTCATGACCTCGGTCCATCACAAAAGTGGTACCGACCGCTGCTACGAAGCTTTTACAAAAGTAGGAGAAGGTTATGATGTAGTGGTGAATATCCAAGGCGACGAACCCTTCATCCAACGCTCGCAGCTGGAAGCCATCCAAGCTTGTTTCGACGACCCGACCACGCAGATTGCTACCTTGGTAAAACCCTTTACCCCCGAAGATGGCTTTGCCGCCCTCGAGAATGTCAACTCGCCCAAGGTGGTGGTGAACCGCAATTGGAATGCCTTGTATTTCAGCCGTTCCATCATTCCTTTCCAGCGCAATGCTGACAAGACCGACTGGCTGAAGGGGCATACCTACTATAAACACATTGGCCTGTATGCTTACCGTGCTGAAGTGCTGAAGGAAATTACTGCTCTGCCGCAATCATCGCTCGAACTGGCTGAATCGCTGGAACAGCTCCGCTGGCTGGAAAACGGTTATACCATCAAGGTGGGCGTCAGCGATGTGGAAACCATCGGCATCGACACCCCGCAGGACCTGGAACGCGCCGAAGCCTTCCTCAAGGAAAAGGAGGGACGATAATGCTGGACCGTTCCACACCGCCCCCCATTCGTCCGTTGGGCCACTTCGAGATTGCCCCTCCGGAACGTACGACCTTGAAAAACGGCATTCCATTGAATGTCATTCATGCCGGGACCGAAGAGGTGGTTCGCTTCGACCTGCTTATCGGTGCCGGTCAATGGAATCAGGAGCAGCCACTGCAGGCCATGTTTACCAACCGGCTGTTGCGCGAAGGAACGGCCCGGCTGACTTCGGCCCAGATTGCCGAACAGTTGGACTATTACGGAGCTTGGCTGGAACTGTCCTCTTCCGTTAACTACGGTTTTGTGACTCTCTAT
>AMCI01000885.1_pt1 | contig 41060 bp, 31 predicted proteins | sample 419838 | NCBI WGS metagenome assembly AMCI01 (sample SAMN01090643, study PRJNA158313) | gut metagenome
ACTCACTTATTCAGTAGCAATGAAGGAATTCATACAATTGATGCGACGTTTCGTGTCGCCTTATAAGAAGTACATTGGTTGGGCTATTCTGCTCAACATCCTTTCTGCAGTGTTCAACATATTCTCCTTTACCATCTTGATTCCTATTCTGAACATCTTGTTCAAGACGGGAGCCAATGATAAGGTGTATCATTTTATGGAGTGGGGAAGTGCTGATTTAAAAGATGTGGCCGTGAATAATTTCTATTATTATGTCACACAGCTTATTGAACAGCATGGGTCAGTCATGGCGTTGCTGTTCATGGGACTTTTCCTGGCTTTCATGACCCTGTTGAAGACTTCTTGCTACTTTGCCTCGTCGGCAGTAATGATTCCGTTGCGAACGGGGGTGGTGCGCGACATTCGTGTGATGGTCTATTCCAAGGTGATGCGTTTGCCGCTGGGGTTCTTCTCGGATGAGCGCAAAGGAGATATCATTGCACGTATGAGTGGCGACGTGGGTGAAATTGAAAATTCAATTACCAGCTCGCTCGACTTGCTGATGAAGAACCCTATCCTTATTATCCTGTATTTTTCTACCTTGATCATTACCAGTTGGCAGTTGACTCTCTTTACGGTATTGGTGCTTCCGGGCATGGGTTGGATTATGGGTAAAGTGGGCAAGAAACTGAAACGACAGTCGCTTGACCAGCAGGCCAAGTGGAGTAATACCATGTCTCAGCTTGAAGAAACCTTGGGCGGACTTCGCATCATTAAGGCGTTCATTGCCGAAGACAAGATGATTGCCCGTTTTGCCAAAAGCAGCGACGAGGTGCGTGAGGCGACTTGCAAGGTGGCTACCCGTCAGGCATTGGCTCACCCTATGAGTGAATTCTTGGGCACGTTGCTGATCGTATTGGTGCTGTGGTTTGGTGGTATGCTTATTCTGCAGGAAAACTCGTCCATCGAGGCACCTACGTTTATTTTCTATATGGTGATCCTTTACAGTATCATCAATCCGTTGAAGGAATTCTCTAAGGCAGGATACAATATCCCGAAGGGGCTGGCTTCAATGGAGCGTGTGGATAAGATTTTGAAGGCCGAAAACCCCATCAAGGAACCGGCACAGCCTAAGCCGCTGGCTGCCTTGAAAGAGCAAATAGAATTTAAGAATGTATCCTTCAGTTATGGTACGCGCGAGGTGCTACATCATGTGAGCCTTACTGTACCCAAAGGTAAGACCATTGCTCTGGTGGGACAGTCGGGATCGGGAAAATCGACGCTGGTCGATTTGTTGCCCCGTTACCATGATGTGAATAGCGGTGAAATTCTGATTGATGGCACAAACATTAAAGATGTGCGTATCCGTGATTTGCGTAGTCTCATTGGAAATGTCAACCAGGAAGCCATCTTATTCAATGATACTTTCTATAACAATATAACTTTTGGTGTGGAAAATGCCACTATGGAACAGGTGATAGAGGCGGCCAAGATTGCCAATGCTCACGATTTCATTATGGAGTCGGAATTCGGTTACGATACGACCATTGGCGACCGCGGCGGCAAACTTTCCGGCGGTCAGCGCCAGCGTGTCAGCATTGCGCGAGCTATCCTTAAGAATCCGCCGATTCTGATCCTCGATGAGGCAACCTCGGCCCTGGATACAGAATCAGAACGTTTGGTGCAGGAGGCGTTGGAACGTCTGATGAAGACCCGAACTACGATTGCCATTGCCCACCGATTGTCTACAATTAAGAATGCCGATGAAATCTGCGTATTGTACGAAGGCGAGATTGTAGAACGTGGTACGCACGAAGAACTGATAGCTAAGAATGGTTACTATAAGCGCTTGAATGATATGCAGAGCCTGTAACTTGTCTCTAAAAGACAAGTGTGTTACTGTAGGAGTCTTTTTTATACGTTATAAGACAGGGATAGTCGTTTGATTTATATGATTTGGATGGGTCGGCAGACGCTCCCTTGGATTTTTGATCAAACTTATAGTTTCTTAATAGGAAGGTGTGTAATTTGAATTGCACACCTTCCTGTTTTTATAGTTACATAAGAAGCCATCACTTTCATCAGGGAGCTTGCTGCAGCCTTTCTGCATTCGTATAGTTCTTTGGGAATATGGAGTAATCTCTCTATTGTAGTAGTTCTCAAGTCTTGCTCCTTCATTGAACGTATCGAATGATTGTTCCTCTACGAACAAAACGTTGTTTATCCAGCTTTTGTTTCGTTCTGCAGCAATCTTTAGGCTTTTGATTTCCCTTGCTTTTCTCTATCGGATGGTTCCTTTTAGATGGATGTTAGATTGGTTTATAACTCACAATCCTGCCAGGGATGCTATCACGGGAGTTCCTGCTTTTGATCTACTTCTTTCGCTGGCGGACCCCCGTGTTTACATCAAGCATCCTTGTATCGTCTCTTATTGAGAGTTTTCGCGTTTAGTCCATCATCGATTAGGTTTTAGGAAACTGTCTGGGAAAACCACTTCCTGCTCCGTGTGTTGGTCGTTCAACCGGATCCAGGTGCGGAACCCTTTTTCTCCTTCGGTCAGTTCTATGACTCTGGCTCCGTTGGGCAGATTGCTGTACACTGTATGGCCGCCTGTATAGCGTCCGTAAGCTAGCAGAATGCCGTGCCACATCACGGCATAATCGTTATCATGGTCATGACCGACAAATACTCCTTGTACATCGCCTGTTTGCTTGAAAGCAGTAAACAAACCCGAGTTTAATTGTGGGGCGCAGGCTTTTTCCTTTCGACAACCAAACAGAGGGGCTGCTTCGTTGGATGCAGCTTGATTGTACTCCGGCAAGGGAATGTGGAAGAATGCCAAGGCAGGCAAGAGTCGGTTGCCCTGCTTTTCAGCCAATTGCCGACTGGTATCTTGATACCACTGAATCTGTTCCTGTTTGATGTAGTCGTAACCTCCTACTCCTGGCACGTGGGAATAGGAATGGGAATCAAAGAAGTAAAGTACTTCTGCAATGCTGTCGCTGCTTGAAGCGTGGATGGGTAAATAGTAGTTGGTCACCCCTGGCAGCCCTTGGGTCGTTGTGGTCAGATTGCCTGGCACACTTTGGATGATTTTAAACAGTTCCTGGCGACTCATACCTTGTTCGTCATCATGGTTTCCGAAGGTCACTGCAAAAGGCAATTTGAATGCTGCCACCAAATCGAGCACCGTACGCAAGCTTTCTTCAGCAGGTTTACCATAAATCAAATCTCCGGTAAACACTACCAAATCAGGCTTTTCAGCTTCCAGCACTTGTTTCATGCGCTCCAATGCTACGGTAGCACGAGCATCTTGATGAATGTAGTGAACATCTGTAAATTGTACCAACTTGAACTTTCCATTTTCTCGATACTTGAGTGATTGTGCCCCACTGAAAGAAGCACAAAGAAGCAGTAAGCCTGCTATCCAATTCCATTTTTTCATGATTGTTTTATTTTATGTTGTTAGTCTATGGTAATTTTAAATTCATCACAGGAATCCCTGCGCCATGCTTGCTGGCAAGTAGTAGGTGACAAAGCAAACAAAGGTGAGAACGTACGGACATAGATGGTTTTTCCATCTGGTAGGAACTCCAACAAGCGAAGCCAGCAATCACCTCCATTACCACTCCACTGACCGTCTGCTGTCTGTGCATTAAACATCATTTGAGCTACAGTCTTTCCCTCGTGATTTGAATCCATTCGGAAGGAAACCTGTTTGCTATAATCTGAAACGATATCACATTCATGTCCACATAAGACCAGGCGGATATTTGAAGCTGGATAAATCAGTTTATCCCAAATGGCTTGGCCGTAATTCGCTGGCTGAATGTCATAATTCTCCGATTTATAACGTTCTGCACGAGCGGTCAAGTAAGAATGAGTCAAGAGGATAACGATATGATTTTTATAACTATCGTTTGAAATCAGTTTTTGGGCCCATTCAATGGCTTCATCCCGAGGCGCGAATTCCAACGATACGATTAGTAGTTTTGGCCGGCCAGTCAACTGAAATTCAAAAGCTGCATTTTCCAAAGTTGGTATACCTTGTTCGTTACAACCTGTTGCTACCAGTGTGTTTCTCCAGCATGAATTGCGTTCATACGGAAAATAATCTGGAAATTGTGTTGACCGGTTCTCTGCACGTTCGTAACCATAATCGTGATTGCCTGTACATAACACATACGGTATTTTCCCATCCAATCGTCCAAAAGCTTTTGATACTGCTTCCCATTGTTCTTTACTTGTCTGGTTTCCATTTTCTGGGTGAGGAAGTAGCCTGTTGTTCTGTTCTACCAAGTCTCCAGTGCATAATGCGGTAAAGACACGAAGGGATTGTCGGTTGTTTGCTATCCATGCTGTCTGCAAGTCAAGTAAAGGTTGGTTAGCATCGAACTTCACATAGCTTTGTACATCAGGTATCAAAACCATGGTATGAGAAGCTGGGTCCTTCAAGGCAGGGCGAACAGGATAATGTTGGGCATACATTAAAGGGGTCAGCAGGAAAAATCCTATCCAGCATAGCCATCTCTGAATGTACGAATGCCTTCTTGAGCAGGATGTCGGTTTCGAATTGAAATAATTATCTATCAGGGTTTTACGGATTACTGTTTTCATCATATTTGAATGCTTATATAAGAAAAACGTACGGATAAATTTATATTGTTTAGGGTTGACTTATCGGAGCAAACAAATATACGTTACCTCCGAAATCGGTTGATACCAGGCTATTGCCTGAAGCGGCTACACTTCCGAAAATAGGTGCGCCAGTGGCATATTGCCATTTTACCTGTCCGTTCTTTCGGTCGATGCCATACAGATTACCATCCGAAGCCGCTACAAAAATAAGTTCACCTGCTTGGATTGGACTGGTTTCGATAGTACCAGAAACCGGTCGGGTGTAAGGAGATGTGTAAATCAACGCGTCACCTACCGGACAGTTCCAACGCTCTTCCAAGGTTTCATTGTCGAGTGCCATGAGGCCTGAGGTGGCTGTTCCAAAGATAATTTCCCGGTCGGTCAATAGTGGAGTGGAAGTGACATCTACTCCTTCCTTTAACTTTTTACGAACGATGATGCGTCCGGTGGATGCTTCCAGGATAAAGAAAGAATGATCGGAAATTACATACAGCAATTCTCCATGGATAGCTACAGAGGAAGCCCGATGACGCAGTCCATGGTGGCTGGCACTCCACAACAGTTTGCCCGTCTTCCGGTCATTGGCATACAGAGCACTCCATTGTACCGAACCCAACAAGAAATCTTCGCCGACCGACAAGGTCGTCGTGGTACCTTCGCCTTGCTGCCAGGATTGATTTCGCCAAAGCAATTTTCCGGTGGTTGCATCGAATGCAGAAAGCCCCAGCCCTGAACCGGCATATACTTTCCCGTCAGCAGTAGCCAAGCCATCAATTAAGGCTGGCAAACCTTTGACTGGTAGTTGAGCCTGCCAAGCCAACATTCCTGTACGGCCGTCGATGGCATACAGATTCCCCCATACATCCTGGGCAAACACTCGTCCTGATTCATAAGCAATGGTGTTTTTGATAGATGCTGCAGTGGTATATTTCCATAGAAGTTCACCAGTCTTGCCATCTAAAGCGTATACACCGGCCTTGCCTTGGGCATTTTCGTCGACCGAAGCTACATAGATTATTCCATCGTGAATCAAGGGTGAAGTCATATACAGATTGGCACCTACATTTTTTATCCAAGCCAAGCCGAGTGTGCTGTCTAGCTTAGCAGTTGTCACTCCTTTGGAATGGGCGGCATTGCCCAAGAGATTGTCCCAATTGGTCCCAAAGTGTATGTCCATTGGGGTTGACTGATAGGTAAAGGTTTGTTTTTCTACTACCCGTTGTCCGTTGCGCTGTTCGGCTACTACTTCCAAAGTCAATTTCATTCCTGCATGCCGTTCTTTCAAAGGCAATTCAGCGGTCCAGCTCCAATCGGTCTGCTGAATCATTGGACGATTCTTCCATAATACTTTATTCCCCTGACGGCATGTATAGGTCACCCGACTGACAGGTGATACAGAAGCATACGTATTGACGGTTAATGTTCGGGAAGGGGTCATTCCCTGCGGTGAGGCAATCTTCAGGTGATTCTTTAAATAGGCATAACGTAGATCGGAAGTAAACTGGCCCTGCTTGTCAACTTCGAAGACCCGGAAGGCTGCTTTGGAATGATCAATTCCACCTTTATCGGGTGAGGAAGTACTTACGGTCCAGACATTTCCCTGCTTTTTCATAAGGTTGATGTGCCAATGACCATAAATCCACGCTTTTAAATCATGAGTCTCTAAATCCAGGCTGTCAGTCTGGCCTCGATAGATAAAGCGGTTCTCTGTAGTCAGTACATCATGGTTGAATATATACAGCGGAGTTCCTGGCTTCACTTGGGCCAAGTCATTTTTTAACCAGCGGCAGACATCATCGCGGGTATAGCCCGGTCGGTGGTCTCCTCCTGGCATCGGTGTAACGACATAATGCACTCCGGCTACATCAAACGAGTAGTACACGGGACCATAATATTTCTCAAACAGTTCTTCACCGTATTTTCCTTTTACCAGGTCGTGATTGCCGATGCAATAATAAACAGGTACGTCCATATTGGCCGTGTTCATCAGTTGGATATGCTCCTGCAAGCCCTTCTCGTAACAGATGTCGCCAGTATGGACCACAAAGGCTACCTGTTCGTTGTGGGCGTATTTTCTGATATCGTCTACCCAAGCTTCATTGTTCGAAGTGTTGAATATTTCAGAATCTGTCACCTGGATGAAACGATGGGTTCCTTGAGAGGATATCCCCGCTTCATACGGAATCAAGCCGAAGTCATACGATGTCGTAGCTGTTTGAATGGGTAAATAGTGTTGGTTGAAGGTCTTGTATCCCGAAGGGGTCGTAATGAAGATAAAGCGTTCACGTGGATGTCCAGGCAAGGAAAAATGTCCTTCTGCATCTGTTGCAACGACATGTAGTCCATCCGATACTTTTACGTTCTTCAAGGGTTTCTCTCCTTCGTCGAAACGTCCGTTCTGATTCGTGTCTCCATAAACGCGTCCTGTGTACGACGCTGTCGCCGGCAAGGCGACGACTAGCCAACTCATGGCTAGCCACCATTTTTTGTGTTTTTTCATCTTTTTTGTGTTTATATATTTAGGTGCCAATAATGTACTGGCATGTGAAAACTGCTAAGGAAAATGTGTATTTTGGCACACTTTCTTGCGGGCCATTAAAAGATGACCTGGGAAAATTAGCTGCAGTGGTTGGCTGTATGCTCTTTCTCCATTTCTGCTTGTCGGAGTATCCATTCCTCCTTGGTTCGTTTCCAACGGTTATGACTCCACAGCCAATAAGGTGGATTCTGGCGGATCATCGCTTCCAACTGGCGGGTAAAGGTGTCTGTCAGTTCATAGTCGGGGATCTTGCGTGTTTCCTTGGCCATTGGTACGAAACGGCAATGATAATGTCCTCGTTTCACCCGCTTTACATCGGCATAATAGATGAGGGCATCTACCTGCTTGCCTATTTTTTCAGTTCCAATGAATACCGGAGTGTCGTGATGCAGGAAGTCGCACCAATGGTGGATGCTGTTCCATTTAGGGGCTTGGTCCGAGATGAAGCCGATGATGGTCTTTTGTCCTTCGCGTTTTAGCTGGATAATACGCCGTAAGGTTTCTTTCATACCGATACATTCACCGCCAAACTGGTTGCGTAGGCGCAGGAACAATTGGTCGAAAGCCGGATTGCGTAGGGGGTGATAGATTTGGGCGCAGAGGATGTGGTCGGGTACCCAATAAGGCATCGAGGCAATCCATTCCCAGTTGCAATAGTGACCCAAATATACGAAACAGAAGTTCTTATGTTCCTTTTCCATGGTGTCTACAATGTCTTCGATACCTTCGAAGGTCATGCGACGAGTCAGTTGTTTCCGTGACAGGGTAAACAGTTTTAAGGTTTCGAAGATATAATCACAGAAGAAGGCATAAAATTCTTTTTCGATTGAAATGATTTCCGAATGGTCCTTTTCAGGAAAGGATTGTTCTAGATTCTGGCGGACTGTTGTCCGGCGGTAGCGCACAATGTAATATAGAGGGAAATAAAGAAGGTCGGATAACACATAGAGTAAAGGCAATGGCAGAAGCGAGAGCAAATACCAAAGCGAAAAAATCAGATGGTATGTCAGTTTCGTTAGTTTCATGGAATGGACGTTTGGATAAAGATAGTTCCGAGTTCCGGATTGAACAGACAAAACTACTTAAACTTTTTCATTCAGCCAATTATTATTCCGTAAAAGTGCCTATCTTTGTCTATAGGTTAGTTTTTTGAAATGCAAAAAGATGAAAGTTATTGTAGATAATAAAATCCCTTATATTCGGGAAGCTATTGAACGGATAGCCGATGAGGTGGTGTATGTGCCGGGGGCTGAATTTACGCCGGCTTTGGTACGGGATGCTGATGCACTGATTATCCGTACCCGTACCCAGTGCAACCGGGCTTTGCTGGAGGGCAGTCGGGTGAAATTCATTGCCACGGCCACCATCGGTTTCGATCATATCGATGTAGACTATTGTCGGGAAGCAGGCATTGTGTGGCAGAATTGTCCGGGCTGCAATGCAGGCAGTGTAGAACAATATGTGCATGCGGTCTTATTGTTGCTGAAACGGCAAAAGGGCTTGGTGCTGGAGGGGGCTTGTCTAGGCATTGTCGGTGTGGGGCACGTAGGCAGTCGCGTGGAACGGATGGCCCGTTCGCTGGGTATGCGGGTGTTGCGCAACGATCCGCCTCGAGCCGATCAGGGAGAGGCGGGTTTTGTGGACCTGGCTACCTTGGCGCGCGAATGTGACGTGATTACGTTTCATACGCCGTTGCATCGGGAGGGCGTTTATCGCACGTTCCACTTGGCCGATGCAGCTTTTTTCGAAGGTTTGCAGCGCTGTCCGTTCATTTTGAACACTTCGCGTGGCGAGGTCATTGAGACGAGTGCGCTGCTGCAGGCTTTGCAGCAGGGACAGATTCGTGAGGCAGTTATCGATACGTGGGAGCACGAACCGGACATTTCGTTGGATTTGTTGAATCGGGTGTTTTTGGGAACCCCCCATATCGCCGGCTATTCGGCGGATGGTAAATCGAATGCGACTCGGATGGCTTTGGAGGCATTGTGCCGCTTTTTCCAGGTAGAGGCTGATTTCCAGATTGTACCGCCTGCCCTGCCGGAACGGGAGTATGCTTCTGACCCTGAAACGGCCTTTCTGCAGGCATACAATCCGATGACTGATAGTGAGGCATTGAAGGCGGCCCCCGAGAAGTTCGAGTATTTTCGCGGTAACTATCCCTTGCGTCGCGAACTTTTTATGTAAGCATCTCTGTAGATGGTTATCCGTTGGTTAAATGGATACACGAAAAAAAGCAGGAGAGACCTCACGGCCTGTCCTGCTTTGCAAGTGTTTGGGGGTACCTAATTAAAAATCACAGTGTTTTTTGTTGACCCTTGTCATGCTATAAACAAAGTGATGCATGAAAAGGTTGTGCATTAAAAGTTTCCTTTATCTGCATTATCCCACCATAAACGGGTACCTCCCTTATCTCCTGAAATACCGGTTTTGCTGGAATTTTCGGCGTTCAACAGTTCGATACCGCCTGCTACGCCTTGGGCATTGGCATCGTAAGCCTGGCTGCTGTAGATGACCCGACGAACACCTTCTTCGGTGTTGACGCCTCCGTTGCTTTCATTGACAAAGGCTGGGAAGAAACGCGGATAACCTGTACGGCGTTGTTCAGCCCATCCTTCGGTTGACAGCGGGAACAGGGCCAGCCATTTCTGGGTGATGATGCGTTCCAATTTTTCTTCCTTGGAAGCAGCTTCATCCCATTTCACGCACAGATGGTTCACGGCCGGTGTGCTCAGTTCGGCCCGGACGGGGTCGGTATAGTCTATTTGGGTGGTTGTTCCGTTGATGTAGGCTTCCACCGCTCCTTCGGGGTATCCCTTTACACCGGCATAAGAACCACGGTAAGCCAGTTCGTTAGCCATGGAAACGCGGATACCTTCTTCATAGAGCTGTTGTACGCTTTGGCTACCAATGTCCCATCTCAGTTTGGCTTCCGCCAGCAGGAAGTACGATTCGGCTGCTTTCATAATGGGCAAGGGCATGGTATAGGAAGAACCATTTTCTCCTTGAATCCATCCCGAGAAACTGCCCCAGCTGTTGGATTTAGGAGGCAGACCGCTGGCAAACCGCATACCCAGGTAAGTGGTGTTCTTGTCGATGACTTTGTTTCCGGCTTCATTCAGGATATCACCGGTGTTGTAGGTCATGTAGAGTGGTTGACGCGGGTCTTTCATACCGCTCATCAGGGTCACCAGGTTGGCATTGAATCCACAGTCGCCCCAGTTGAACATCAGCCACATTTCATTTTCCAAATTCTTGTTGATCAGGATATCTTTGTTTACGGTAGCCAGGGTGTTGGCTGCAGCTTCCGTAGCGATGGCTTTCAGGTCCATACCGGCACTGGCAGCTTCGGCTTCCCGTTTCGACAGACGCAAGGCCATACGCAGCCGCATGGTATTGGCTACCTTGACCCACAAATCTTTGTCGCCGTTGCACCAACAGTCGAACGATTTCAGTTTGAGAACTTCATCATTCTGCATGGCACTGATATCGGTGATGGCTTTGCTCAGGTCGTTCAGCATCGCTTTGTACAGGTCCTTCTGACTGTCGAATTCGAAGTAGACTTCGTTTTCGCCCGACAGGATTGAACTGTAAGGAATCGGTCCGTAGGCATCGGTAGTCATCAGGGTGCCGTAGGCCTGTACGATACGCATGACGCCCGAGATACCTTTTTCTCCCTTGGCATCGCAGTCGGCAATGATGCGGCGGGTATTGTTGAAGATGTGCAGGTAGTAGTTTTCGTACATACCTCCACTGTGTCCGCGGTTTTCACCCATGTCCCCGTTGGTAAAGTTCCCGTTCGGTGTCATGAAGTATCCTCCGTACAGGTCAATGGTCAGGTTGGTCCAGAATTGGAACATGTTCTGTTGCGGGGGATAACAATAGGTCATCGGTTCGGTACATTGGGCGGCAAAGGGCAGGTCGCCGGGGTTCACCTGTATCTGGTTCGTGTTCAATTCATCAAAGCCGTCGGTACAGGCTGAAAAGAAGGTTCCACCAGTCAGGGGGAGTGCCATCAACAAGGCATATGTCAAAAAGTTGTTTCGTTTCATGGTTGTAAGCATTAGAAGTTAAGTTTCAAATTCAAACCGAAGCTGCGTGAGGTAGGCAGGGCAAACATGTCCACACCTTGGATGCCGTTGCCTGTACCGGCTGATACATCGGGATCCATTGGCGCGTCTTTGTGGAAGAAGAACAGGTTGCGGCCAATCAGGGCGGCAGTCAGGTTCTTTCCGGCACCGAACAGATTGCGGAAGGTATAGCCGAAGGTCATTTCACGCATGCGTACGTTGGTAGCATCGTACACGTAGTTTTCTACGGCATACGGGCTGTTGAAGTTGTTGTTACCGGTTGTGCGGTAGTATTTGTCGGCATCGAAAGTTACACCGTCTACCGTAATACCACCGGCATCACGGGCTGCTCCTGAGCGGGCAGATACCCCCCAACCATCAAGGGCTGCTTCGGTCATGCTGATGACCTTTCCGCCAAATTTGGCATCGATCAGGAAGCTGAAGCTGAAGTCTTTGTAACGGAAGGTGTTGGTCCAACCCATGTTGACCTTGGCATTCATGTTGCCGGCATATTCCAGTTCCTCCATCGAATCACCACTGACAATCGGTTCGCCATTGTCGTTCTTCAGCGGTTTGCCGCTTTCGTCGCGCATCAGGTGGCGTACATACAGGTCACCGTATTTTCCTCCTTCTTTCAGAATCACTTTGGCTCCGCCAAAATCACTGATGGTCAATCCGTTGGAAAGGTCGTCTACCAGTTCCTTGATTTCATTGTCGTTGTACGAGAAGTTCAGGTTGGTGGTCCAGCTGAAGTTGTCGTTGAATTGTTCGTACCAGCCTAAGCCGATTTCAAAACCTTGGTTCTGTACGTTACCGGCATTGACATAGCGGCTTCTCAGACCCGATTCATACGGAGCCGATACCGAGAAGAACTGGTTCTTGGTGTTGGTCTTGTAGTAAGTCAGGTTTACGTTCAAGCGGTTCTGGAAGAAGGTACCGTCGAAGCCGATTTCCAACGAATGGGTCTTTTCGGGTTTTAAGGTACGGAACGGGGCTTTGTCAGGAGGGGTGATGGCACCCTGTGCGCCCAGTGAGTAGCGCAGGTTACTCATGTAAATAGGTACATCGTTACCTACGATAGAGTAGCTGGCACGGAACTTGAACAGGTCGATGTGCTTGCCCATGTCAATGAATTTGTTCAGCAATACACTACCACCGATCGAGGGGTAGAAGAACGAACAGCTTTCGGTAAAGGCCAAAGCCGATGACCAGTCGTTACGGGCAGAGAGGTCGAGGAACAATCCTTCGCGGTAACCGATTTGGGCAGTGGCGAACACAGAGTTCAATCGCTTTTCGGTATTCCAGTTGCCATCCTTGCTGATGGTAGACATGTTGCCGTAATAGTTGTTCGGGTTGAAAATGTTCGGATAGTAGATGTTGCCGGAGCCCGGTTTGGTGAATTGGGAACCTTCACCCCAAAGGTCGACGTGCGAGGTCTTGGTCTTGGTGAAGCTGGAACCGGCAGTGGCCGATACCGAGAAGTCGTTGAAGGTCTTGTTGTAGCTCACCAATACATCGCCGTACAGCTGATCGCTGAAGTAGCGGTTGTCTTTCATACGTCCCATCGGATACAGGTTACCCACGCTGGATGCATAGGCATTGTGCACGAAGTGTTCTTCACCGCGTTCGTAGCGCATACGTCCCTGGATGTTCAGGTCGGGGGTGATGTCCCATTTTACATTGCCGCCGAATTCATAGCGGTTACGGTCGGTGATGGGAGTTTGGCGATGCAGCATCCAATAGGGGTTACCAAACTGCTGTTGTTCCACGTTGGTCCAGTTCTGTACGTAGCAGCCTCTGGCCGGGTCGTATACCTCAAATTCATCTTTGTAGCCATCCCAGTCTTCACCACGCGGGAAGAGGTAGGCACCGGTCAGCGGGTTCCACAGGTAACCGGCGGCGGCTTGGTTTACGATGTGCTGGTTGGTATACTTGGCACTGAAGTCCACGTGTACGTCCTGCAGCAGGTTGAAGCCCACCTTGGCATTCAGGTTATGGCTGCGATAGTCGTTCTCGGGTGTGATACCCTGCGAATAGACATTCGAGTAAGAGAAGTACGATTGGATGTTTTCGTTGCCACCGCTCAAAGAAATCGAGTTGTTGGTGGTAAAACCGGTACGGAAGAAATCCTTCACGTAGTTGGGAGCCTTGCTGCTCAGTTTTTCTCCCCAGCTGAAAGTGCCGTTGTCGCTGACTCCGTATGAGTTCTGGAACTTGGGCAGCAGCATGGCATCTTCGATGGTGGTGTTGCTGGATACGTTCACGGATACTTTGCCCGATTGAGCCGATTTCGTCGTGATCATGATGGCACCGTTGGCGGCTACTGCACCGTAAAGTGCCGCTGCAGAAGCACCTTTCAGCAAGGTAATCTGGGCGATATCGTCGGGGTTGATGGTTGACATGGCATCACCGCCGTCGCGTTCACCACCGTAGTTGCCGCTGACTTGGGAAGAAGTGATGTTCATCATCAAGGGGACTCCGTCAACTACAACCAACGGCTGGTTGCTACCGCTGATAGATTTGTTGCCACGGAACAGGATTTTGGAAGAACCGCCGGCACCGGTCGAGTTCGGGGTAATCTGCAGACCGGCACTCTTACCTTGCAGGGAGTTGATCATGTTCACGCTTTTGATGTCGTTCACATCCTTGCCACCTACGGTCTGGGCCGAATAGGTCAAGGTTTCCGACTGGCGTTTGATACCCATGGCAGTCACCACCACTTCGCCTAAGGTTTCGGCATCGGATACCATGGCTACATTAATGATGGAACGTCCGTTGACCGCTTCTTCGATGGTTTTCATACTCAGGTACGAGAAGACCAGCACGTCTTTTTCTCCAACCTGTAAGGTGTATTTCCCGTCGACATCGGTTACGGTTCCCACGGTAGTTCCTTTGACCAGTACATTGGCTCCGATCAAAGGTTCACGGGTCTCTTTGTCTGTCACTGTTCCACTGACTGTACGCGTCTGGGCATACAGGGTTGTTACCAGCACTCCTACCAGGAGCGTTAGAAACAAAGTAAAGGTTCGTTTCATAAAAATTAGATTTAGTATTTAGTAGACATAGTTATCATCACGTCTGTTTCGATGTTGGTTTTGTCAATCTATTGAAAATGAATGGATTGGTTTTCGGCAAGGAAAAAAGAAAGGGTTTCCTTGATTTCGGGGGAATCTGTTGTTTCTACATAGGCTTTCTGTTTTAAGGTTCAAGTGTTCGGAAGAGCATACATGCTGTTCTTACTCTATATAATACCACTGAAAGCCGTGGTTTACTAAAGGGAAACCTATAATTTTTGTATTTTTTTCTAGGGTAGTGTATCGCCAACCCAAGATTTTCTTATTTTTGCGAAGTCTAACTAGATTTAAACTATGAACCTAAACAATAACCAGACGGTTATCCGGGCCTTGAAATCGGGAGATTCCAAAGCCTATGCTGCTCTTTATGCAGCTTATTATCGACCTTTGTGTCGGTATTGTGCGATGTATGTTTCCTCGGATGAGGCGGAAGAGATTGTGCAGGATTTGATGCTGAAACTTTGGGAGCATCGTGATTCTTTGCAGGAAAATCTCTCGTTGAGGGCCTTTTTGTATACGTGTGCCAAGCACCGGGCGCTGAATATAGTGAGCCGTGCTTATGTAACGCAGGCTGTGTATGAAGAGTTCCGTTCTCGCAAATCGGAGGAGCGGCCTGACGAACAGGAATGTTTTCGCACGGAATTGTATCATGCCTATTGTGAGGTGCTTCACTCCCTGCCTCGTGACCAGCAACAAGCCTTTGTGATGAGTCGTTACCAACGGCTGACCCATCAGCGAATTGCCGATGCCCTGCATGTATCGGTGCAAACGGTCAATTATAGAATAGGTAAGGCCCTGCAGACCTTCCGGATTAAATTAAAGGACTTTTTCCCAGAATGACCGCTTCCACCACTGCCGGATAATAGGTATATTCCAGTTGATGGACACGGGCAGCCAGTGTGTCGGGCGTATCGTCGGGTTTCACCGGACAGGTGGCCTGGAAGAGGATGTCTCCTTGGTCGTATTGGGCATCAATGCGATGGATGGTGATGCCGCTTTCGGTCTCTCCGGCAGCCAGGACAGCTTGATGCACGTGGTTTCCGTACATCCCTTTGCCGCCGAATTTGGGCAACAGGGCCGGATGAATATTGACAATCTGACCGGGGTAAGCTTGTAGAATACTGTCGGGTACCTTCAGCAGGAAACCGGCCAGGACAAGGAAGTCGATGTGGAACTCATGCAGCACGGCCAAGGCTTTTCCTTCCTTGAACTCCAGTGCACTGACGTGGCGGAGCGGCACTTGCAACCGTTCCATCCGTCGGCATACTCCGGCATCCGCCCGGTTGGTGAGGACCAAGGCTACTTCTGCCGATTGTTTTTCCCGAAAATACAGGACCATTTGCGCGGCATTGGTCCCTTCACCCGAGGCTAAAATGGCGATTTTTTTCATGGTTTTCTTCTTTCTGGTGCACATAAAACAATAAAATGTGCAAAATTCTGCATTTATTTGCCCGAATATTTGCGCAGAACAAGAAATATTCATTCCTTTGCAACCGCAAAGAAAACAAAATAATTCAATTTATTAACTAAAAAATTAAAGTTATGTCTGAAATTGCATCAAGAGTACAAGCTATCATCGTTGATAAATTAGGCGTAGAAGAATCAGAAGTTACTAACGAAGCTAGCTTCACTAACGATCTGGGCGCTGATTCACTGGATACAGTTGAACTGATCATGGAATTCGAAAAGGAATTCGGTATCTCTATTCCTGACGACCAAGCTGAAAAGATCCAGACTGTAGGTGACGCTGTTTCTTATATCGAAGCTAACGCGAAGTAATCAGTCCTCTTTCATCATATGGAATTAAAAAGAGTTGTAGTAACAGGTCTTGGTGCACTGACCCCGGTAGGTAACACGGTTGAAGAAACGTGGAATAACCTGGTAAACGGAGTAAGTGGGGCAGGACCTATTACTCATTTTGATGCGTCGAAGTTCAAGACTCAGTTCGCTTGCGAAGTGAAGAATTTCAATGCGACCGATTTCATCGACCGCAAGGAAGCTCGCAAGATGGACTTGTATACTCAGTATGCAGTGGCTGCTGCCAAGGAAGCCATCAACGATGCTGACATGAACCTCGAGACAGAAGATTTGAACAAGATCGGTGTGATTTTCGGCGTAGGTATCGGCGGTATCCACACTTTTGAAGAAGAAGTGTTGGCTTATGCGCAGACTAAGGATACCATTGGACCGAAATTCAGTCCGTTCTTCATACCGAAGATGATTGCTGATATCGCTTCGGGTCAGATTTCTATCATGTATGGTTTCCACGGACCTAACTTCACCACGACTTCCGCTTGTGCTTCTTCTTCGAATGCCATTGCTGATGCGTTCAACTACATCCGTCTGGGTAAGGCGAATGTTATTGTAGCAGGTGGTGCAGAAGCGGCTATTTTCCCCGCAGGTGTAGGTGGTTTCAATGCTATGCATGCTTTGTCTACACGCAATGACGATCCCGAACACGCTTCACGTCCGTTCAGTGCCAGCCGCGATGGTTTTATCATGGGCGAAGGTGCTGGCTGCTTGATCCTGGAAGAACTGGAACATGCCAAAGCCCGTGGAGCTAAAATATATGCCGAGTTGGCTGGTATCGGTGTTTCTGCCGATGCGCACCACCTGACTGCTTCTCACCCCGAAGGTCTGGGAGCGAAACTGGTGATGCTGAATGCTTTGGAAGATGCCGAAATGAAACCTGAAGACATCGATTATATCAATGTACACGGTACTTCTACTCCGGTAGGCGACATCTCGGAAGCAAAAGCCATCAAGGATGTGTTTGGTGAACATGCCTATAAGCTGAACATCAGCTCTACCAAGTCTATGACAGGTCACCTGTTGGGTGCTGCCGGTGCGGTAGAAGCCATTGCCAGCGTATTGGCTGTGAAGAACGACATTGTTCCTCCGACAATCAACCACGTGGAAGGTGATAACGATGAAAACATCGACTACAACTTGAACTTCACCTTCAACCAGGCTCAGAAGCGTACGGTAAATGCAGCTTTGAGCAACACCTTTGGTTTCGGTGGTCACAATGCATGTGTAATCGTTAAAAAATTTGCTGAATAATCGTGTTTGGCAATTTGACTGATAGGATAAGACTTCTTTTCCATAAGGATAAGGAGTCTTATCTTCGTTTTTATCGGATGCTGGGATTTTATCCCCGAAACATCCAACTCTATCAGGAGGCCCTGCTGCATAAATCGCTCTTGGTGAAATCGGAAAAAGGTCGTCCGGTAAACAACGAACGCCTGGAGTTCCTGGGAGATGCCGTATTGGACGCGGTGGTGGCTGAAATCCTTTACAAGAAGTTTGAAGGCAAGCGTGAGGGGTTCCTCACCAATACCCGTTCGAAAATTGTGCAGCGTGAAACCTTGAACCGCCTGGCTACGGAAATCGGCCTGGACAAGCTGATCAAGTATACCGCTCGACAATCTTCGCACAACAGCTACATGTGTGGCAATGCGTTCGAAGCGCTGATCGGGGCCATTTACCTGGATCGGGGTTACGAAGCTTGCAAGTATTTTATGGAGCACCGCATTATCGGGCCTTTCATCGACTTGGAAAAGATTTCGAAAAAGGAGGTCAACTTCAAATCCAAACTGATAGAATGGAGCCAGAAGAACCGGATCGAGGTGGCTTTCCAATTGGTGACACAGTCACACGACCAAGCGAGTCCGACGTTCGAAAGTGAAGTGCTGATTGAAGGCATTGCCAGCGGACGCGGCACGGGTTATTCCAAGAAGGAATCGCAGCAGCATGCAGCTGAGCAGGCTATGGGTCGCATCAAGAAGGAAAAAGGCTTCCTGGAACAGATTTTGCAGGCTAAAGAGGCACGTGAAAATCCGCCCGTTGTGGAGGAAACTTCGGAACCGGCTCCGGCCGTTGTGCTGGCGGATGTCCGCGAAGAGGTAGGACATGCCGATGCGCAGGAACAGGAACGGATTATCCGTGAAGCGGAAGAGGCAGCCTTTCAGGACTGACCTGGTTCCGATGTCGCTATATACAGAATCGCCACAGGCTATCTGTCGTTGTCCCACTCGGGGGCTGCCCAGATAGGCTGTGGCGATTTTGTATTTGGGTCCGATGCGGTGCTTATCCGAAGCAGATACCCATGCGGCGGCCTTGGGTAATGAGGTCGTGGCTTTCGCTGACAATCTTCAGTTTGCCGGCCACTTGTTCCAAGGGTACCGAACCGATGCGGGCACCTTGCAGCGACACCATGCGGCCAAATTGTCCGGTAGCGATGAGTTCGGTGGCATGACCGCCCATGCGGGTGGCCAGGTTGCGGTCGAACGGTGTCGGTGAACCGCCGCGCTGGATGTAGCCCAACACGGTTTCGCGGGTTTCGAAGCCCGTTTCGTATTCAATTTCCTGCGCAATGTATTCGGCTGCTTTCTTGCCGTCCAGGGTCTTGATGCCTTCGGCCACCACTACGATGGAGTAGGGTTTGCCTTTCTTCAGGCGCTCGATGATGGTGTTGCCGATGTTGTGGATATCGTAGGGCAGTTCCGGAATCAGAATGACGTCGCCTCCCCCGGCCATGCCCGAGTACAGGGCTATCCATCCGGCCTTGTGTCCCATGACTTCAATCACCATGACCCGTTGGTGCGAGCTGGCCGTCGAATGCAGGCGGTCGATGGCATCGGTAGCGATGGTTACGGCCGAATCGAAGCCGAACGAAACATCGGTGCCGAACACATCGTTGTCGATGGTCTTGGGGATGGATACCACATTCACACCGGCTTGGGCCAGCTTGGCTGCCGTCTTCTGTGTACCGTTGCCGCCGATGCACACCACGCAGTCCAGTCCCAGGTCGTGGATATTCTTCAACATCAAGGCCGGCTTGTCTTCCGAAGCCGCCGACAGGCGTTTCTTGAACGGCTTTTCGCGCGAGGTGCCCAGGATGGTTCCTCCCAAGTTCAGCAAGCCCGACAATGATTTCTCGGTGAGGGGCTCCACGTCGTTGTCCAACAATCCTCGGAATCCGCTGTGGATTCCATATACTTCCATGCCGTAATGGTTGATGGCTGTCTTGCAAACCCCTCTGATAGTGGCATTTATTCCGGGACAGTCTCCTCCTGATGTCAATATTCCTATCTTCATAGCCTGTGATGTTAAGTAATAAGTGTCCGTAAAGATACTAAAAATTCAAAGGAATGCAGAAAACTATAAAAAAAATATTGTTATCCGCCGTTATAAGATAGAAACAAGCTATCTTTGCAAACTATAACATTTTGGATATTAACGAAAAGATGAATACAACCAGTTTGATTGGAGCGTTCTTCAAGCATCGCCAACAGGCGACGGCCCGTTATGCCACCCAGGCTGAAGCGCTTCAGAAGAGTGTGTTCCACCGTTTGCTGAACGAGGCAGCGGCTACGGAATGGGGAAAGAAATACCATTATAATGAGATAAAGAGTTACGAAGATTATCAGCGGGTGCCGGTTCAGGCTTACGACGACATCAAGGGTTATGTGGAACGTATGCGTCATGGCGAGAAGGATGTGCTGTGGCGGGGACAGGTAAAATGGTACGCCAAATCATCGGGCACCACCAACGACAAGAGCAAATTTATTCCCGTGAGCCGCGAGGGCTTGCAGGATACGCATTATGCCGGCGGCAAGGATGCCGTGGCACTCTACTTGAAACAGAATCCGAAAAGTAACTTCTTCGCAGGCAAGGGATTGATTTTGGGCGGCAGCCATGCTCCCAACTACAACCTGAAGAGCAGTCTGGTGGGCGACCTCTCGGCCATTCTCATCGAGAACGTGCCGTCGCTGGTCAACCTGATTCGCGTGCCGAGCAAGGAGATTGCCCTGCTGAGTGACTTTGAAGAGAAGGTGGAACGCATCACCCAGGCCACCATGAACCAGAATGTGACCAACCTCTCGGGTGTGCCGTCGTGGATGATGGCCGTGCTGAAGCGTATCCTCGAGGTGAAGGGTACCGACAACCTGGCCGATGTTTGGCCCAACCTGGAAGTATTCTTCCACGGTGGAGTAGCTTTTACTCCTTATCGTGAACAGTACAAGCAGCTGATCCGCAGCGACAAGATGCATTATATGGAGACCTACAATGCCAGCGAAGGTTTCTTCGGCCTGCAGAACGACTTCAACGACCCGGCCATGATGCTGATGATTGACTACGGTGTGTTCTATGAATTTATTCCGATGGACGAACTGGACAACGAAAACCCCACTGTGGTGCCTTTGTGGGGCGTGGAACTGAACAAGAACTACGCCATGCTCATCAGCACCTCGTGCGGTCTGTGGCGTTACCTTATCGGCGATACGGTGAAGTTCACCTCGAAGAACCCCTACAAGTTCGTCATCACCGGTCGTACGAAGCACTTCATCAACGCTTTCGGCGAGGAATTGATGGTGGACAATGCCGAACAGGGGCTGGCCAAGGCCTGTGCCGCTACGGGTGCCCAGATTGTCGATTACTCGGCCGCTCCCGTCTTCATGGATGCCAACGCCAAGTGCCGTCACCAGTGGCTCATCGAATTTGCCGTGATGCCCGATTCGTTAGAGAAATTTAGCACCACTCTGGACACCGCGTTACAGCAAATTAACTCGGATTACGAGGCTAAACGCCATAAAAACATTACCTTGCAGCCCTTGGAAATTATCGTGGCCCGTCCGCACCTGTTCCACGACTGGTTGAAGGAAAAGGGCAAGCTGGGCGGACAGCACAAGGTGCCCCGCTTGAGCAACAACCGCGACTATATCGAAGAAATGTTAAGATTGAACACTACGAAATGAGACCCTTAAAGAAATACCGTTTTCCTCTTATGCTGCTGTTGGTCGGGCTGTTGTATGCCTGTGCCAGCACCAATTCGGGTATGCCCGACGGAGGCCCCTACGACGAGCAGCCGCCTCGCTTCGTGCGCAGTCACCCTCAGCCGTTTGCACGCAATAACCGGGAGAAAAAGATTGCCATCGAGTTCGACGAGTTCATTCAGCTCGAGAAGGCTTCCGAGAAGGTTGTGGTTTCTCCACCCCAATTGGAACAGCCTGACATTAAAGCCAGCGGCCGCCGTGTGTTGGTCGACCTGGTGGATTCGTTGCAGCCGAATACGACTTATACCATCGACTTCTCGGATGCCATTGTCGACAATAACGAAGGCAATCCAATGGGAAATTATTCGTTTACCTTTTCGACCGGCGAAACCATCGACACGATGGAAGTGTCGGGCATTGTCCTGGGAGCCGCCGACTTGGAACCGATCAAGGGGATGCTGGTGGGATTGCATACCGATTTGAGCGACAGTGCTTTCCTGAAGAAACCGTTCGACCGCGTGTCGCGTACCGACAGCCGTGGTCGCTTCATTATCCGGGGCGTTGCTCCGGGCCAATACCGCATCTTTGCCCTGATGGACGGCAATCAGAACTACCTTTACGACTCGAAGACCGAGATGATTGCGTTCTGCGATTCACTCATCGTTCCCACTCAATTGGCTGCCGAACGGCAGGATACGGTGTGGAAGGATTCGCTGACCATCGATACCATCTACAAGGTGGGTTACACCCGCTACTTGCCCGACAGTCTGGTGCTGCGTGCCTTCAAGGCGCTGAACGACCGCCAGTACCTGTCGAAGCGTGTACGTGACAAGGAGAACCACTTCGTGCTGACCTTCAGTGCTCCGGCCGATACGTTGCCTACCCTGAAGGGGCTGAATTTCGATGAACGTGATGCATTCATCATTGAAAGTACACCGCGCAACGACTCTATCTGCTACTGGGTGAAGGATTCGCTGGTTTATGGACTCGATACCCTGGCCATCCAGTTGGATTACCTCTATACCGATACGCTGAACCAGCTGGTGCCGACCACCGATACCCTTTACCTGGCCAACAAGCTCACCCGTGCGCAACGTGAAAAGTTGCAGAAACAGGCCGAGGAAGCCAAGGAAAAGGAACGCAAGAAGCGTCGTCGCAAGGGGGATACCCTCTTTGTGGAACCGACACCATTCCTGAAGATGAATGTCGAAGCTCCTGCCGCTTTCGACCTCAACAGCAATGTAGTCTTGTCGTTCGACGAGCCGTTGGCCCGTATGGATACGGCGGCCATTCATCTGGAGGTCAAGGTGGATTCCTTGTGGAAACCCGCTCCTTTCCTGTTCAAACCCGACAGCGTTGTGCCTCGCAAGTATCTGCTGTTGGCCGAATGGGAACCCGAAAAGGAATATCAGCTAACCATCGATTCGTTGGCCTTCCAGGGATTGTATGGCTTGCATACGAACAAGGTGCAGCAAACCATGAAGGTAAAGCGGATGGAAGATTATGGTACGTTGCTGCTGAACTTGCAGGGCGAACCCGAACGTTCCATCGTCGAACTGCTGGATGCTTCGGGCCAGGTGTTGCGTCAGCAGCCTGTCACCCCCGAGCATACCGCTGACTTCTATTTCTTGCAGCCCAGCACGAAATATTACATCCGTTTGTTTAACGACCGCAACGGCAATGGGGTGTGGGATACCGGCGACTATATCCGGGGCATCCAACCCGAAGAGGTGTATTATTTCCCTAAAGTATGGGAAATGAAAGCTAACTTCGATTTCGAAGAAAACTGGAACCTGCAGGCTGTACCTTTGGAACAGCAGAAATTGGATGAACTGAAGAAGCAGAAGCCCGAAGAAATCAAGAAGGTGCAAAACCGCAATGCCGAGCGCGCCAAGAAATTAGGTAAAACGAACTAACACTGTAAATTATGAAACGCCTCTTCCTCCTCGCGAGTATCTGGTGCCTCCTGGTGGCTGCCGCTGCCGCTCAATGTGCTGCGCGCAACGATGCCATCCAGGCAGGTGAACGCTTGACATACGATTTGAAATTCAACTGGAAATTCATTTGGGTGGATGCTGGAGAAGCCCGGATGGATATGCAAGCCATTACCTATCAAGGCAAGCCCTGCTTTCGCAGCAACTTGATTTCTGTGACTAACCGTAAGGTTGATTTCTTCTTCAAGATGCGCGATACGCTGACTTGCATCACCACTGCTCGGCTGGAACCGGTCTACTTCCGCAAAGGAGCCGAAGAGGGCGACCGCTATACGGTAGACGAGGTGTCGTTTTCTTACGAGAACGGCCAATGCCTGGCCAATCAGCACCGGTATCGTCGCGACCGCGATACGGTGTGCTCGCGCGACACCAGCAATCAGTGTATCTTCGATATGCTGAGTATCCTGATGCAGGCCCGTTCGTTCGATCCTTCGGCATATCGGATTGGTGACAAGATTCGGTTTGACATGGCAACGGGTACCTGTGTGGAAGAGCAGACGTTGGTTTACCGAGGCAAAAAGAATTTCAAGGCCGACAACGGTGTGAAGTACCGTTGCCTGGTGTTTTCGCTGGTCGAGTACCGGAAAAACAAGGAGAAGGAGGTGATTACTTTCTATATTACGGACGACAAGAATCACTTGCCCGTCCGCCTCGATCTGTTCCTGAATTTCGGTTCGGCCAAAGCTTTCCTGCGTGATGTCCAGGGCAACCGGCATCCGTTGACTTCCATTATTGAAAAGAAGGAATAGGAGACTGCTTTCTGCGGTTTCTGTGCATGTCCTGAGCCCCCTTCCCAAGCCACTGTTGCTTTTGGAGGGGGCTCAGTTTTTTATGTCTTTATGTTGAGGAGGTTATGTCCGCAGGTAATTGAAGACAATTGTTGGCATACAAGGCGTATCACCTTAGTGAGGAAGTTTTATCACTAGGGTGATACAAGTGTTTCACTAAGGTGAGGAAGTTTCATCACCTGGGTGAGGAAGTTTTATCACTTAGGTGATACGCCTTGTATGTCTGTATGTTTTAAGCTTGACTTCTGTATGTTCAGTGTTGTATTTCAGTATTCTATGGTTTTAGGGTAGGGGTGACTTGTAAGGTTCTGCCTGCTTCTAAAGCCTGGAAGATGGCTTCGTGTCCTTTCTTGACTTTTCCTAGCGAGATATTCGGCCCCAAGACCTTGTCGATGGTTATTTCACCTAGGGGTGTCTTTGCTGATGGTTGTTGTACTTTGCCGGGTTCGAGGACCTCCAGTCGTAGCCCTTCTTTCACCGAGTCGGCATGTCCCAGGTTGATATAGACCGTTTTGGCTCGTTGACGCGAGGCTGAGGCCAGGCGCAGGATGGAACCGTAGGGCTTGAAATGGGTTTGGGCATACAGGTTCATCTCGGCAGATATTGGTTCGAGAGCCTGTTCCAAGGCTTGCTGTGGGGTGGCTTTCTGTCCCGTTGCCGAACCGCTTCCTTCCCATTGTCGGGTACTGACGGTGACACCATCGGCGGTGCGCTGCAGGTCGAGCTGCAAGGTGAATGCCTCTTGGTAGTCAGTTCCGTGAGGTGAGGCAGAGGAGGTCGATGCATGTCGGTTGGTTGCTTGGTACTGAAGCAGGCGGCCTTTCAACAGGTAGTCGGCCTGAAAACGGCGGGCATCTTCCAGTGCACTCAGACGGAGGTCACTGCCGGCTTGGACACCGTCAATCAGTTCCACGCGCTGCGTCTGTTCAAGTCCTTCGATGAGGGCCAGGCGGATAGTTCGGAGTACCCAGTTCGGAGCAGTCACATCGCTGGTAAAGTCGTCCACATACAGTCGGTTGTTCTGGGCAGAGAGGTTGACGGTCAGTGTTAGCCATAGGAAAGCCATCCAGCCTTTGCGTATCGGGGAAGGGATTCTGTTCATGGTGGCTTGCGGTTTAAAGGTTGATGCTGGGATTCGGTTCTCCGGGGGGAAGTCGGTGGTAGTGCATCGCTTCCCTTTCAACGAATATACGCGCTTTGTCGGGAAAATGCAAATGTCGGGCCCTAAAAATGGATACCTGTCCTTCAAAAGGTGTTTTCTTTTCCAGGAAGTGGGGGACAGCGTTCAATCAGAACGCCCCCACTATCCTTGTGAGAGGGTAGTGGGGGCGTTGGGAAAAACGGGTAGGTTCAGTTTCTTCCTTTACTTGTTCAGTCGCCAGGTGAAACCGTCCTTGGTATCTTTTACTTCAAAGCCCAGCGCAGCCAGTTCGTCGCGGATTTTGTCGCTCGTTGCCCAGTCCTTGTTGGCTTTGGCCTTCATGCGCTGTTCCAGCAGCATATCGACCACCTTGCCGTAGGCTTCTTCGCGGGCTTCGTTGTTGGCGGCTTCTTCCTTCAGGCCCAGGATATCGTACATGAAGGTATGGAAGACACTCTTCAGTTCGTCCAGGTCTTCGGCCGACAGTGTAGCCTTCTTGTCGAGCACCGTGTTGATGATGCGGGCACCTTCGAACAGGTGGGCAATGACGATGGGCGAGTTCAGGTCGTCGTTCATCGCGTCGTAGCATTTTTCGCGCAGTTCCTTCACGCCTTCGATGGTCGTTGTCTGGGCCGGTGTGATGCGTTCCAGTCCCTTTACGGCTTCGGTGAGTCGTTCCAGTCCCTTTTCGGCTGCCTGCAGGGCTTCGTTACCGAAGTCCACCGTGCTGCGGTAGTGTGCCTGCAGGATGAAGAAGCGGATGGTCATCGGGCTGTAGGCCTGTGTCAGCAGCTTGTGTGAGCCGTGGAAGAACTCGTCGAGGTTGATGAAGTTGCCGTACGACTTACCCATCTTCTGTCCGTTGATGGTAATCATGTTGTTGTGCATCCAGTAGTGCACCATGTCGTCGCCCTGCGAAGCCACGCTTTGGGCGATTTCGCATTCGTGGTGCGGGAAAATCAGGTCCATGCCACCCCCGTGGATGTCGAAGTGTTCGCCCAGGTACTTCTTGCCCATGGCCGTACATTCGCAGTGCCAGCCCGGGAAACCGTCGCTCCAGGGACTCGGCCAGCGCATGATGTGTTCGGGTTGCGCACACTTCCACAGCGCAAAGTCGGCCGGGTTGCGCTTTTCGCTCTGTCCGTCGAGCTCACGGCTTGTGTTCAGCACATCGTCCAGGTTGCGGCCCGACAGCTTGCCGTAGTGATGGTCCTGATTGTATTTTGCCACGTCGAAATACACCGAGCCTTGGCTTTCGTAGGCATAGCCGTTCTTCAGGATTTCTTCTACCAGCTGGATCTGTTCGATGATATGGCCCGACGCATGCGGCTCGATGCTGGGCGGCAGCACATTCAGGGCTTCCATTGCCTTGTGGTAGCGGTTCAGGTAGTACTGCACCACTTCCATCGGTTCCAGCTGTTCCAGGCGTGCCTTCTTGGCAATCTTGTCTTCGCCTTCGTCGGCATCGTGTTCCAGGTGACCCACGTCGGTAATGTTGCGTACATAGCGCACCTTATAGCCCAGGTGGGTCAGGTAACGGTACAGGATATCGAAGGTGATGGCCGGGCGGGCATGGCCCAGGTGAGCATCACCGTACACGGTAGGACCGCACACATACATGCCCACGTGCGGAGCGTGCAAGGGAACGAAAAGTTCCTTTTGGCGGCTCAAGGTATTGTAAATAACCAGTCTACTTTCCATAATGCTTTCAGTTTTACGTTCTTAGTGTTGCAAAGTTAGTAATTAATCGATGTGTTCCGTTCGTTTTGAATAAAAAAAGCCTGTTTTTTTACTCGTACCGCAGCGTCGAGAGGGCTTCTTCGGCAAACTTTTCGTTGGCGATGTCCCACAGTTGTTCGGCGGTCAGGGCTTCGATGCGGCGGAACACCTCTTGGGCTTCCTCGTAGCGGTTGTAGTGCAGGAAGCATTTTCCCAAGTCGAGGGCGTTGTTCTCGAAATTGTCGCTGGCTACCCCGATTTGGCCGATGATTTGCTTTTGGGCCGCATGCAGTTGGGCAGTTGTCAGCTTCCGGTCGCGCAGGCGTTTCAGCTCCTTGTGTACCAGTTCGATGCAGCGGTCGGCATCTTCCGTGTCGCAGCCGAAGTAGATGGAGAATACGCCGGTGTCGGTATACGAGGTCAGGTTGGACTCGACGTTGTAGACCAATCCCCGGCGTTCGCGCAAGGCTACGTTCAGGCGGCTGTTCATGCCCGGTCCACCCAGCAGGTTGTTCAGCAGGTAGAGCCCCGTACGTTTTTCGCTGTGGGCATCATACCCCCGGTTGCCCAGCATCACATGGGCCTGGTGCGTGTCGCGGTGCAGGGTGAGCGAGCGGGGCACATAGGGGTTCGGGGCGCGTCGCACCCGTTCTGTGGTTCGGAACGGCACGTCGGCAGTCACTTTTTCGAGGGTGCGGACCACGCGTTTGAAATCGAAGTCGCCCTGCAGGAAGAACACCATGTTCGACGGGCGGTAGTAGCGGTCGGTGAAGCGCAGGGCCCGCTCGGTGTCAAAGCTCCGCAACAGTTCGGGTTTGCCCAGGATGTTGCGGCCCAGCGGGTGGTTGGGGAAGAGCAACTCCTCGAAATCATCGAAAATCAGCTCCGAGGGGCTGTCCTCGTAGCTTTGTATCTCGTCGAGGATGACCTCCACCTCCTTCTCGATTTCCGGTGCAGGGAAGGTGCTGTGGAACACGATGTCGGCCAGCAGTTCGGCCGCCCGGGCAAAGTGCTCGCGCAGGAAGGCACAATAGACCACGGTTTCCTCTTTGTTGGTATAGGCATTCAAGTCTCCTCCCACATTCTCCATGCGGTTCAGAATGTGCCAGGCCCGCCGTTTGTGCGTGCCCTTGAACAGGTGATGCTCTACGAAGTGTGCCATGCCGGTTTCGTCGTCGGCTTCGTCACGGGTGCCGGCATCGATGGCAAAGCCCCCATAGGCCACTTTCGAGGTGTTGGGCGCATGGATGATGCGCAGTCCGTTGGGCAGGGTAAAAGTAGAATATGCCATAGTTTTTGCTTTCAAATGAATTATAGGCAACAAAAATACAACAAAAGTTATGGTTGTTCCTTAAAAAATGCAGATATTTGTACTTACTAACCGAAAGAAGAGAATGGATAAAATTGCTATTTTCTGTTCAGCATCCGATGAAATCGACCCGGTGTACTTTGAAAAGGCACGTGAACTGGGCGTCTGGATGGGACAAAACAAGAAGACCCTGATTTATGGCGGAGCCAATGTCGGGCTGATGGAGTGTGTGGCTCGGGCGGCGAAGGAAAACGGCTGTCCGACCGTGTTGGGTGTGGTACCCACCAAACTCGAACAGCGCGGCCGTGTGAGCGATGTGCTCGATGTGACCTTCCGAACCGACAACCTGAGCGACCGCAAGGAGGTGATGCTCAACGAAGCCGACGTCTTGGTGGCTTTGCCCGGAGGCGTAGGAACACTCGACGAGGTGTTCACCGTCATGGCGGCGGCTACCCTGGATTACCACCGCAAGCAGGTCATCTTCTACAACATCGATGGCTTTTGGGACGACATTCTCCATTTTCTGGATAGCCTCGAAACCCGGCATTTTGCACATCAGCCCTTGAACCGCTTCTATGCCGTGGCTAATGACTGGAACGAACTAACCGAACTTCTTAAATAAAATCATGTAACGAAATGATGAAGACAGCTATACACGAATTGTTGCAGAAAGAGGCGCAGGCCATTCTGAACATCCCCGTCACGGACGCTTACGAACAGGCCGTGGAACTGATTGTGGAACAGGTGCACCGCAAACGCGGCAAGTTGGTGACCAGCGGCATGGGCAAGGCTGGACAGATTGCCATGAACATTGCTACCACTTTCTGCTCGACGGGTATCCCTGCCGTGTTCCTGCATCCCAGCGAGGCGCAACATGGCGATTTGGGCATCCTGCAGGAAAACGACCTGCTGCTGTTGATTTCCAACTCGGGCAAGACGCGTGAAATTGTGGAACTCACCCAGTTGGCGCATCACTTGAACCCTAACTTGAAATTCATCGTCATCACGGGTAGTCCCGAAAGTCCTTTGGCCAAGGAATCGGATATCTGTCTGTGTACCGGCCATCCTGACGAAGTGTGTGTGCTGGGCATGACTCCTACGACATCGACGACGATGATGACGGTTATCGGCGATATCCTGGTGGTGGAAACGATGAAGAAGACCGGCTTCACCATCGAGGAATACAGCAAGCGTCACCACGGTGGTTACCTGGGTGAACGCTCACGCGAACTGAGCAAGTAAACGTTTGCTCGCTTTGGGTGGAAAGCAAGCTGCTCCCTGGAACCAGCCCCTTTCTTCCTCTATCCATGCTTAATCAGAAACTTTCGCCTATGCGAACGAAAACTTTAGGACCCCTACTTTCCCTGGTGCTTTTGCTGCTGGGAGTAGGGGCTTGTTGTCCTACCCAACGCCGGGGGGAGACCTTGGCTGTACGGGACTCGTCGCGGGTCGTGGTGGCTTATGTCACCTCGTGGGGCCAGCGTCTGCCCGACCCGTTGCTGGTGACGCACGTGAATTATGCCTTTGCCCATGTCACTGACGATTATCGGGGTGTGCGTATCGACAGCGTGCCCCGCCTGCAGGAAGTGGTCGGCTTGCGCCGGCAGAACCCTTCCTTGAAAGTCCTGCTGTCTGTCGGCGGATGGGGCAGCAGCCGTTTCAGTGAGATGGCGGCAACGGACAGTACCCGTCGGGCTTTTGCTGCCGACTGCCGTCGGGTGGTCGACCGCTTCGACCTGGATGGCATCGACCTGGATTGGGAATATCCGGGTGTACCGGCCGCCGGCATTTCAGCTTCGCCGCAGGATACCGCCCATCTGACCCTGCTGCTCCGGGATTTGCGTCAAGCTTTGGGTACCGAACATTGGCTTACTCTGGCTACGGATGCCCGAGCCCGTTATTACCGGTTGCGGGAAGCCCTTCCTTATCTGGATTATGTGAACATCATGAGTTATGATATGGCGGAGGCTCCCTTGCATCATGCTGCCTTGTATCCGTCGGCCCAGGCTCCCGAAGGTTCCTGTGCCCAGGCAGTGGAAGCGCATCTGGCTGCCGGTGTTCCGCCCCATCGGCTGGTGTTGGGCATTCCTTTCTATGGACACGGTACTCACGAAGCTCCCGAAGACCTCAGCTACCGGCAGTTGCTCACCTTGGACTCTCTGGAACATCGGTGGGATTCGGTGGCACAAGCTCCTTTTCTGGTTCATCGCACGGGACGCTACGTGGTCTGCTACGACAATCCCCGTTCCATTGCTGCCAAATGCCGTTTCCTGAAGACGAAAGGATTGCGGGGAGCCATGTATTGGGAGTGCAGCCACGACGATGACCGCCAGAGCTTGGCTCGGGCCGTGTACGAAGGGGTGCTGCAATCCCCCAAAGAATAAATGAAACCCAAGGAAAAAGACAGCGTTCTATCTTCTCGCTACCGAGCGGATAGAACGCTGTCTTCATTAGGGGACATGGAGGGCTGGGTCCTCCTGCTTCGTTGACTGTTTTAGTCGGCTTGCTGCGGGCTGGAAGAGCCGTTGTCCGTAAATGCCGCCTGATGGTCCAAGGCCAGTTTGCGCACACCACGTTGCGAAGCGATGAAGGCTCCGCCCAGTACCCGTTGACCGTCGTAGAACACGGCCGACTGCCCCGGAGCAATGGCCGAGGCTTCGGCCCGGAAACGGACCAGCAACTGGTGGTCGTCAAGCTGCAGCACCTGGCAAGGGATGGGCCGGCTGCGGTAACGGATGCGTACCGACAGGTTCGGACATTGCAGCAGTTCGTCCAGGTCGGGTACCAGGAAATCCTCTACCAGCATATATTCCGTCTGCAGTTCCTCCGCCTCGCCCAGCATCACCGTATTCTTCTCGGCATTGATGCGCAGTACATATACCGGATGCCCCAGGGCGATATCCAATCCACGGCGCTGTCCGATGGTATAATAAGGGAAGCCCTTGTGCTGTCCGATTTTCACGCCCCGGCTGTCGACAAACCAACCCGGACCGACGCGTTGGTCCAGTTCGGGACATTCCTTCTTCAGAAAATCACGGTAGTCGCCTTCGATGAAGCACACCTCCATGCTTTCGCCTCCGCTGGCCTTCGCCTCGAAACCTTTGGCATGCAGGTAGGCCCGCACCTCCTGCTTCGTCATGCCTCCCAAGGGGAAACGCATGCGGCGCAGAATTTCCTGCGGCAACCGCCACAGAAAGTACGACTGGTCCTTGGTGAGGTCGTCGCCGGCCACGATGAAGACCTTGCCGTTGCGCTCTTCCAGGCGGCCGTAGTGGCCCGTGGCAATGGTGGCACAGTTTGTCCGGTCGGCCCATTCGCACAGGATGCGCTCCTTGAAGAGCGGGTTGCACAGCACGCACGGATTGGGGGTGCGTCCCTGCATATATTCGTCGATGAACTGTTGCACAATCACTTTCCGGAACTCTTCGCGCACATCCGCCACATGGTGTTCGATGCCCAGCCGTTCGGCTACCGCGCGTGCTTCGAGCACCGCATTTGGTTCCGTCTGGTCGGGTGTAGCAAACTGTGACGGCGTGTCCCAGGTGCGCAGGGTAACCCCTACCACCTCGTATCCCTGCTCTTGGAGCAGGAGACAAGTGGCCGAACTGTCGATTCCGCCACTCATGCCTACCAGCACTCGTTGGTCACGCGGTTTCATCAGCGGAAAAGTTCAGGTTCGCGGCGGACCGCACACTTCTCGTGCAGCAGGGCCGTATAAGGCGTATCAAACACACGGGCACCGTTGGGGCATTCCTTCACGCAGGCGCAGCACTTGATGCACAGGCTCACCTCCGTTTCAATCTTTCCCTCGTCGCTGAGCCGGATAGCATGCGTCGGGCACAGCTCGATGCAGCTGCCGCAACCGAAGCAGGCTTCGGTCGATACCGGAGCCGCGGGCGTAGCGGGACCTACGTAACGGTAGGGCACATTTCCCTTGATAAAGAACGGTTCGCCGGCTCCCTGCTGTTCCAACTTGGCTAGGCACTGTCGGCCGAAGTCTTCGGCTACCTGCAGGTCGGCTGCATCGGGACGTCCCTCTGCAATCGGCATATTCGGTCGGCTGTAGCTGTGTTCGCCGATGAAAGCACCCGCAGCCAGCGGCGTAAAGCCTTGTTCGATGGCAACGTCGCGAAGTTCCACCAAGGCATCTTCGTAGTCACGGTTGCCATACACCGCCACCAGGATGGCCGGTGCATCGGTCGCTTTCAGTCGGCGCAGGCGTTGCAAGGCCAAGGGGGCTACCCGTCCGGCATAGACCGGTACAGCTAGAATTGTCAAGGAATGAGCAATCTCGATGGGTTGGTCGCTCAGGTCAGTGGTCAGGTCCACTTCCACGCGTGCTCCCCAACCGATGCCCTCGCCGATGGCCCGGGCTATTTTCGCCGAGGTATGGGTCGGCGAAAAGAAAACGATATGATTCGTTGGATAAGTATTCGTATTCATAGGCTGATGTATTAAAAATCTCACGATGAAGGCAGGTCTTCTGCCTGGTATTCAAACCGAATCTTTACGGATTGATCGACAAATATACGAACAAACCTGATTTTTGCAAGGGTCATTAGCTTATTTTAAGTGCTTCGTTCCCTTGGGTTTTCACCTCGTACAGATTTTCTCATAGCTTCGGGTGTACCCAAAAAAGAACAGGCATCTACGATTGCTCGTAAATGCCTGTTCTTCAACGTGGACCAGCTTGGGCTTGAACCAAGGACCTCCAGATTATGAGTCTGTTGCTCTAACCAACTGAGCTACAAGTCCGTACTAACAAAACTTTGGTTAGTGGCTGCAAAGATACGGCTTTCTGCCGAATCTTGCAACATTTCCATACCAAATTTTCATAAAAACATGAAATGCCCTCATTCGTAAGGATATAAATTGTATTTTTGTGGTCTATTCATTTTTTAATCTGTATCGCCGTATGGCACCTACTCAACACAATGCTGCCCTCCAGGGGCTCACGGACCCAGAGGTCCTCAACAGTCGGGAGAAACACGGGAGCAATTTGCTGACCCCTCCTCAACGACCTTCTATGTGGAAACTTTATCTGGAAAAGTTTCGCGACCCGGTTATACGTATTCTGCTGCTGGCTGCTTGCTTTTCCTTGATGATTGCGGTCATCGAGGATGAATATGCCGAAACCATCGGTATCTTCTTTGCCATTTTCCTGGCAACGGGCATCGGTTTTTATTTCGAATACGATGCGAACAGGAAATTTGATTTGTTGAATGCTGTGAACGAGGAAACGCCGGTCACTGTCATCCGCAACGGCAAGGTGCACGAGGTTCCCCGCAAGGATATCGTAGTGGGAGATATCGTTGTACTCAACACCGGTGATGAAGTGCCGGCTGACGGATGCCTGCTCGAAGCCATTTCGCTGCAGGTGAACGAGTCGAACCTGACCGGTGAGCCGGTGGTGAACAAGACCACCGATCCCGAACGCTTCGACGATGAGGCTACTTATCCCAGCAACGAGGTGTTGCGCGGTACAACCATCGTTGATGGACACGGCTTGATGCAGGTGGAGCGCGTCGGCGATGCCACTGAAATCGGTAAGGTGGCCCGACAGGCTACCGAACAGAGTCAAGAGCAGACTCCGTTGAACATTCAGCTCGACCGCTTGGCGGCCTTCATTGGCAAAGTGGGCTTTACCATTGCCATTCTGACTTTTGTCATTTTTACTGGAAAAGATCTTTTCGCTTATCTGAGTACCCATACCGTGGACGATTGGCACGGCGTGTTGCATATCGCTCGCATCGTCCTGAAATACTTCATGATGGCGGTGACGCTGATTGTCGTGGCCGTGCCCGAAGGCTTGCCTATGAGTGTTACCTTGAGTCTGGCCTTGAATATGCGTCGCATGCTGAAAACCAACAACCTGGTGCGCAAGATGCATGCTTGTGAAACCATGGGGGCCATTACGGTGATTTGTACCGACAAGACTGGCACGCTGACGCAGAACCTGATGCAGGTACACGAGGCCCAGTTGGATGAAACGAAGATGGACCTGATTGCCGAAGGTATCAGTGCGAACTCGACAGCTTTCCTCGAGGAGAGTACGGAAGGGCAGAAGCCGTCGGGAGTGGGAAACCCCACCGAGATTGCCTTGTTGCTGTGGCTGAATGCCCGGGGGCGGGATTATCTTCCCCTGCGCGAACAGGCTACTGTCTTGAACCAGTTGACTTTTTCGACCGAACGGAAATACATGGCTACGCTGGTGCAGTCGCCTCTGCAGGGACAGCGTGTGCTCTATGCCAAGGGTGCTCCCGAAATTATTATGGGACATTGCAATTTGACTCCCGATGCTGTCGGACACTACCAGGCTGAACTGTTGGCTTACCAAAACCAAGCGATGCGTACCTTGGGACTGGCCTATAAACTTCTGCCCGAAGGTGGCGAGACTGATTGCGCTACCTTGGTAAAGGAAGGCGGATTGACCTTCTTGGGTATTGTTGCTATCAGCGATCCCATCCGTCCCGATGTACCCGATGCGGTCCGCAAATGTCAGTCGGCTGGTATCGGCGTGAAGATTGTGACTGGCGATACGCCGGGAACAGCGACCGAGATTGCCCGTCAGATAGGCTTGTGGAAGCCCGAAGACACCGAACGCAATCGCATTACCGGTGTGGAGTTTGCCGCTTTGAGTGATGAAGAAGCCCTGGAGCGTGTGCTCGACTTGAAAGTGATGAGCCGAGCCCGTCCACTGGACAAGCAGCGCTTGGTGCAGCTGTTGCAGCAGAAAGGGGCCGTGGTAGCGGTGACCGGCGACGGCACTAACGATGCCCCTGCTCTGAACCATGCCCAAGTGGGCCTTTCGATGGGTACCGGTACGTCGGTAGCCAAGGAAGCCAGCGACATTACGCTCTTGGACGATTCGTTCCATAGCATTGCGACGGCGGTGATGTGGGGTCGTTCGCTCTACAAGAACATCCAGCGCTTCATCGTGTTCCAGCTCACCATTAACCTGGTGGCTTTGGCTAGCGTACTGTTGGGTGCCTTCTTCGGTACTGAATTGCCGCTTACGGTCACTCAGATGTTGTGGGTGAACCTTATCATGGATACCTTTGCCGCCATGGCTCTGGCTTCTATTCCTCCCAGTGCCGATGTAATGAACGAGAAGCCCCGTCTTACTGACGAGTTTATCATCACGAAGCCCATGCGTCGTCAGATTCTCGGCACCGGTGTGGCCTTTTTGGGCATTCTGCTCACTTTCCTGTTCTTCCTCCGTCAGCTGCCTGCTGCCGAGATGGGGCAGGGACTTACTCAGTTCTTCACTCTTTTCGTGTTGCTACAGTTTTGGAACCTGTTCAACGCCAGTGTTTTCGGTACTCACCATTCCGTATTCCACGATGGACGTCATGCCTTGGGTATGCTCGGAGTAGCTGTCATTATCCTGGTGGGTCAGTTCCTGATTGTTACTTTCGGTGGCAAGGTGTTCCGCACCGAGCCTTTGGATTTCACTACCTGGGGTGTTCTGTTGGCCGCGACCTCGTTGGTGTTGTGGGTGGGCGAAATCAGTCGTTGGTGGCAACGTCGGAAAGTACGTCCGTAGTTTCCGATTCTACCGTTTTCTAAAGTATTCTACTATTTATCACATAATGAGTTATGGACAGTAAAATCAAGAATATCGTATTTGACCTGGGCGGAGTCCTAGTCAATCTCGATTCAGAGAATTGTCTCAATGCGTTCCGGAAGGCGGGCATCGAGGATATCGAACAACAAGTGTGGAAGGCCCAGGAGGACGGGCTGTTCCCCCGTTTTGAGCGGGGTGAAATCACGGCCGAAGCATTTCGGGATGCCATTCGTCAGCAAGGAGGAGAATCCCTGACCGACCGCAAGATTGACGATTTGTGGAACTTGATGTTGGTCGACATCCCTCGTGAAAAGCTCGACCTACTGCTTGAGTTGCGCGGCCGTTACATGGTGTATCTGCTCAGTAATACCAACATCATCCATTGGGATTATGCCAGCGAGAACCTGTTCTCTTACCGTGGATTCCGGGTGGAAGACTTTTTCGAACAGACTTTCTTGTCGTTCGAAATGCACTTGGCCAAGCCCGATACCCGCATCTATGAGCAGGTGCTGAAGGAAGCCAACCTGCTGGCTGAAGAAACCTGTTTCATTGACGATTCGCTGGCTAACTGTGAGGCGGCGCGTGCCTTGGGCATCCACGCCATCCACTACCGTCCGGGCGACAACCTGAAAGCTCTGTTCGAAGCATGAATCTCCTGACGCCTCCTGTTCCCTCTGCTTTTCCTCCGCTGACTGCTACCATTGGCTTTTTCGATGGTGTCCATCGCGGACACCGCTTCCTCATCGAACAGGTGAAGGAGACGGCTGTCCGTGAGGGGCGGTGTGCGGCATTGGTCACCTTTTCCACGCATCCCCGTCAGGTGCTTCAGTCTACCTATCGTCCTCAATTGCTCACAACGTCGTCCGAAAAGTTGGCATTGCTTGAGACTACTGGGGTGGATTATGGCATCGTTCTGCCTTTTACGGTCGAGTTGTCGCAATTGTCGGCCCGTGCCTTCATGCAATTGCTGCACGACCGTTATCACATCTGCACGCTGGTTATCGGTTACGATCACCGTTTCGGTCATAATCGGGAAGAAGGTTTTGCTGACTATGTGCGCTACGGAGCCGAACTGGGATTGCATATCGAACAGGCTCGTGCTTTTCACGCCGGCAAACAACATATCAGTTCGTCATCTATCCGTGCGTTGTTACGTGCCGGTGAGGTAGCTTCTGCAGCTCAATTGTTGGGTTATCCCTATTTCCTGCAGGGGCAGGTGGTGAGTGGCCATCAGATAGGTCGTCGGCTGGGCTTTCCTACAGCCAATCTGCAGGTGAATGCCAATGACAAGTTGTTGCCGGCTCATGGTGTATATGCTATTCGTGCCGAGGTAGAGGGAATGACGTATGGAGGAATGTTGAACATTGGTTGCCGGCCTACGTTGGCCAATGGTGATGCGGTGAGTATCGAGGCTCACCTGTTCGGCTTTGAAGGCAATCTTTATGGTCGTTCTTTGCGGGTATTGTTCATCGAACGCTTGCGACCGGAGCGGAAGTTCGACAGTTTGGATGCTTTGACAGCACAGATGGAAGTTGACCGTCAACAGGCCGAGGCTTTGTTGCGGTAAGGGCAGGAGGGCAAGATTAGTGGTTGGGATTCCAATCAGGAACAACAGCAGGTAGGCAAGCTCTTTATAGGTAGGGGCATAAAAAAAGGAGCAACGCCTTGCTCCAATCTTTGTTAACCTTAAATCTAATACTATGAAAAAAATCACATGACAAAAGTATTATTTTTAAGGTGAATCGCCAAATATAGACCCCTAAAAGGGTCTTTTTTTAAGTCTATTTTACAATTCGGTAGATTATCTGCTTGTTTTTTATACGAATTGTCGTAAAAATGAAATCCTTTTTAAATATTTCGCAGCAATTAGTCATTTCCAAGGTACCTGACGCAGGAAGCGCAATTTGTAGGAAACTTTCAGACCGGCTGCCAGGTATTTCGAGTTGGGCTTGAAGCTGTAGGTGTAGAAAGAACCGGCATTGTCAGACAGGTATCGCGCTTGCGTATCCAGCAGTGGGAGGTTCAAGTCTGTGTGGCTCAGGGTCTGGTTGACCGAAGTCAGCATCGATTCCGTGAACACTTTATGGAAGGAGCGAGCTTCGGATTCTGTCGGTAGATGCCATCCTGCGGCTACATTCTCCTGGATAATGGCCGGTGCTTGATTAGTGAAAGCGGTCCATTCCTGAAGACTTAGCAAGAGGATTTGGGTAGGCTGTTGCAGATTGCCCGGAACATGAGCCACAACAATGCCTTGGTTCCAGATAGATCCGATGGCAGGCAGTTGGTCTGTGTCGGTAGTCGAAGGGATTGTCTCGTCAGGTGAGGAGGAGGAACCCTCTTCTTCATTCTGTCCGAATTCGAAAGGCACTTCGATTGGTGATTCCCAATCGGAAGGCAGAAGACTTCCTTCCAATGAGACTTCCCCTCGATAACATCCTTTGATATGAAAGGGAACATTCGCTTGGGGATATCCCTCAAATATATAGCTATACGTCTGCATGCCCTTTTCATCTTCCATAAGAATGGTAAAGTTGGTCTGTGGAGCACAACCCGGAAAGACGTAAAAGGGTTCGGCTACCCAAACTCCTTCGGATGCGGGGGTACATGTCACTTCCACCGTCTGGTTGTTTACGGTGTATTCACCTTGTAGCGACAAGGCGGCATACACTGGAGCCAGTTGCAGTTTCAGTTGTTTCACTTGGTTAGGGATGCCTTCCAGGGTGACATTGACCAATGAGACAACATTCGATAATGAGATGTTCACGGTATTGGGAATCTGCTTTCCCGATAGGATTTTGATGGGTGCGTGTCCCATCATTAAGGCTCGTCCGCTTCGGTTTCCCTCTTTCATCGAGATGACATCCGTCAGCCGGGGCTGTTCGGGTAGTGTATATTCCTCGTTGAGGCCTGCAAGGGCCACCAAAGTATAGGCTTGCGGTTTCAGTTTCAGTTCGACAGGAGAATCTGGGCCCGTCAGAATTTGACGGGCCACATAATCTCCTTGTTCATTGAAAGCTAAAATATAGGCAGGATATGTAAGGTGTGCAGAGGTGCCTTCGGCACGTGCCATTACATGAAGCGACTGTTGTGTAGTTTCGGTTTCCTCTTCTCCCTCATAGGCCGACTGACAGGCAGTAAGGCCTATCCACCATCCACACAAGCAGAGTACAATGTGCTGTAAGTGTTTTAGTTTCATGATAGAGCAGTATGAAATAATCTGCGCAAATGAAAACAGTATCAATGATGATCTTGGGTTTCTTCTTCGCTGTTCAGGGTGATTTCCTCTCCTGCTCCATTACCTGCTGTCCAATCGGAGATTTCCCCACCGGTGATAATCAGGTTACCCCCTTTGATTTGCAGGTCGAAACGATAGCTATTGCCCGATAAAAGCTGACAGGGAATGTCTTTTTGTTGGGCGGTATGGGTGGTACCGTTGCTGGTTGTGTACCGGAGTTTCAGGCTGAAAGTGCTTTGTGGACCAGTCGCTTCGCTTTTCCCGTTGACCACCAAATAGAATACCGCATCTTGGACATTGATTTTCTGTGCGGGATGTAGGGTCAGGGTATTTTGGGCAGATAGGTGATCAAGCACCGATACCTGTTGGGTGGTAAATGAGTAGGTACATTTTGAAAATAGCTGTGTTCCTTCCACTGTAAGGTCGGTGAGTGTAGTTCCCTGCAAGTCATCGGTTGCCTTAATAGCTATTTTCAACAAAGTGGAAACATGCTTGAACGAGTGTTTCCCGCTGAAGGAAACGTTGCCATGATTCGAGGTATAACCGACTTCGTGCGAGGCTACCAAGAAGTCGTAGCGGTGCATATCGTTCCAAGTACCATTTTGGGATGACAAAGCCGGCATGGGGATGTTTTCCTGCGAACTGGCCATCGGCTTCTCACACGGATAATACGCCTTGAATGTATGCATCTGATTGATGTCGGGCCAATACACCGGTTGTTCCGTACTCCATGACAGGTTGGAATAGCTCCAAAGCTGGGCCGGTTGACTGTCCATGAAGAGACCGATTTGGTCACCTTGGTCGAAATGGGCCGGTGAACTCTCGTTTTCTTGCACGTAGCGTCCTGACGGGGACAGCGAATCAATGGTGGCCGTGACCGATACGGTCGGTTGGTCAAGGGGTGTTTCATTGGGCTCATCTTGATTCTGACAAGCCGATAACAAAGTCACAATACCCGCAGAGAGGGGTAAAAAGGATGCAATTTTCATTCCTTAAAAAAATTAGATTAAAAGTTAGGGATTAGGTGTTGCCTTTCCCGTTGAAATTCTCTTGTCTATTGGGGACAAGTTGTTGATGAGGGGACGAAGGCTGAGGGAGTTAAGTCTAGGCCGATGAAGAATAACTTGTTCTTTTCGACGGCGCAAATATAGATATATTTCGCATAGGGTTGCAATGTTTGACCGCTTTTCTGCATGGTATAGTTTTTTTTATTCATTGATGATAGATACAATTTATCGTTCTGTTTGTCTTCTATCTTTTGAATCCTGTCGTTTCGCTTGCATAGCTCCTTAAAAATCACTAACATTGCATATACGAATGAGAACTTTCCTGTCAGTCTGTGGAATCATCCTTGGAGGGATGAGTCTGTCGGCCGCAGCCCAAACCCGTACCGAGGGGTATCTGGATTCGCTGGGGCTGGTCAATGTCGCTTGCCTGGACACTACCTTGCGGGTCGATTTGATGTACACTCGTGCCGATAATTTTACGGGTCAGGTGTTGTATCGCGATTTGACCCAAGCTTATCTGCATCCCGAAGCGGCGGAAGCCTTGCTGCGGGCTCAAAGGGAACTGAAACGGCTGCATCCCGACTATTCGCTGCGGATTTACGATGCTGCCCGTCCCCTGTCGGTGCAGCAGACCATGTGGGACGTGGTAAAGGGAACGCCTCAGCAGAACTACGTTTCAAATCCGGCTCGCGGTGGAGGTTTGCACAATTACGGATTGGCGGTGGATGTGACTTTAGCCGATGCTCGGGGCGATTCCTTGCCGATGGGAACGCGGGTAGACCACTTGGGTCCCGAGGCTCATATCGACCAGGAGGAGCGCTTGGTGCAGCAGGGAAAGATATCCCCTGAAGCTTTGCATAACCGGCGTTTGCTGCGGCGCGTAATGCGGGCAGCCGGCTTTCGGACCCTACGTACCGAGTGGTGGCATTTCAACTTTCGTTCGCGCGCTGAGGCCCGACAGCGGTATCGTGTCATCCGTTAGCGGGAAGTTCTCACCCGAATCAATAAACCTCTTAAAAGAAATACATACATGGAGATAACTCCTCAAACAATGGCTTTTATCGAAGCGCATGCCAATGATGACCCGCGGGCTTTGGCTTTGCAGGCAGCAAAATACCCTGAGGTGGACATGCCTTTGGCGGTGCGGCAATTGGCTGCTCGTCAGTTGGCGGCCCGTAAAATCCCTTCGTGGCATCGCACGGCGGGCTTATGGTATCCATGTCA
>AMCI01000996.1_pt1 | contig 39126 bp, 32 predicted proteins | sample 419838 | NCBI WGS metagenome assembly AMCI01 (sample SAMN01090643, study PRJNA158313) | gut metagenome
GAAGGAGATGTTGGGAGAACTGCAATTGAAGCACCGGCCTACTTTCTTGGAAAATTATTTGGAACCTGCGCTGAAAAGCGGATGCGTGTGTATGCTTTACCCCGAATCGCCCAAGCATCCACGGCAAAAATACAAACTGACAATCAAGGGACTGGCTGTCTGGAATGAACAAAACTTAAAATAAAATACTATGGCAACAGATACTTCAGAAAAAGAATTGGAAGCTATCATTGAAGCTTACCTGATCGATGAAAAAGGCGAACGAGCGGAAAGCTCCCGCTGGCTGAAAGGCGAAATCCAGGACTTCAATCCGGAATTCTGCCTGGATGAAACAATGCTGAAAGCCTTTCTGCAACATACGCAAATGGATAAGGTGACACGCGCCCGTATCTACGACAGTCCGGCCAATACGAGGAAGTTCCTGGAGCGGTTGCGCAACCAGATTACCCTGAGAGGGGTGGTGGATGTGCTGCGTCACGGCATGGAGCACAATGCCACGACCTTCGACCTTTACTATCCGATTCCCACCGCCGGTAATGTGCAAGCAACGATTGCCTACGGACAAAACCGGTGGACGGTGGTCCGTCAGCTCCGGTATCTCCAGACACGACCGGACATTGTACTGATGCTGAACGGATTGCCTATCATCACGCTGGAACTGAAGAACCAACTGTCGTGCCAGGACGTGGAATGTGCAGTGAGACAATATAAAACAGACCGCAATCCGAAGGACTTGCTGTATATGCCCAAGCGGTGTGCCGTACACTTTGCGGTGGATGATGCCGAGGTGAAGATGTGTACGGCGCTGGCCGGACCGAAATCGTGGTTCCTGCCCTTTAACAAGGGAGTGGACGACGGAGCAGGAAATCCGGTGAATGAGGGCGGACTGAAGACGGCTTACCTGTGGGAAGACATCTTGCAGAAAGAACGACTGAGCGACATTCTGGAAAACTATGCGCAGGTGATCCGGGAAAAGGATGCCGAAACGGGCAAGATCAAGGAAAAATGTATCTGGCCACGCTACCATCAGCTGGAAGCGGTGCGGGCACTGTTGGCTGATACGGCGGCCCATGAAGGAGGAAAACGCTATCTGATTCAGCACTCCGCCGGTTCGGGAAAGAGCAACTCCATCACCTGGCTGGCTTTCCAGCTGGTGAACATGAAGCAGGCAGACGGCCTCACTCCGCGCTTTGAAAGCATCATCGTGGTGACCGACCGGGTGAACCTGGACAAGCAGATTCGCGACAACATCCGTGCCTTCTGCAACAACAAGAGCATCGTGCAGTGGGCCGATGACAGTGAGGCCCTGAAGACCGCGCTTTCGGGAGGCAAGAAAATTATCGTCAGCACCATCTGCAAGTTCCCGTTCATCCTGCAGACCTTGGGCAAGGAACTCGCCGAAAGACAGTTTGCCGTAATCATCGACGAAGCACACTCCAGCCAGAGCGGTTCGATGCAAAGTGCCCTGAACCGGGTACTCTCCGGCTATGGCCACAAGGATGTGAACCTGGAAGACAATGAAGACGGGTTGAACGAACTGCTGGAATATGTCGTAGCCGGACGCATGATGGCCCAAAATACCAATTTCTATGCCTTCACCGCTACCCCCAAGAACAAGACACTGGAGATGTTCGGCATCCCCTATACGAATGCAGACGGGGAAACGGGACACAAGGCTTTCCATACCTATTCGATGCGCCAGGCCATCGAGGAGGGTTTCATCATGGACGTATTGGAGCATTACACCACCTACGACAGTTTCTACAAGATCATCAAATCGACGGAAGCCAACCCTGAATTCGACAAGGACCAGGCAGCCAAGAAACTCCGGGTATGGGTGGAAAGCCGACCGGAGACCGTGGCGAAGAAGGCACGGATCATGGTGGAACATTTTCATGAGAATGTAGCGTACAAAATGGGCGGTGAAGCCCGGTGTATGGTCATCTGCAACGGGATTCTCCGAGCCATTGACTATTATTATACCATCAAGGAGCTGCTGGCCAAACGGAACAGCCCATACAAGCCCATCATTGCCTTCAGCGGTACCAAGGAATATCACGGAAAGCAGGTGTGTGAAGCCGACCTGAACGGATTTCCTTCATCGGCCATCGAGAAGACCTTCCGGAGCGGAGCCTACCGTTTCCTGATTGTGGCGGACAAGTTCCAGACCGGCTACGACGAGCCCTTGCTGCATACGATGTATGTGGACAAGCCGCTGAAGGATGTGAAAACGGTGCAGACACTGAGCCGACTGAACCGCTGCCATCCGCTGAAAGAAGAAACCTATGTGCTGGATTTCGTGAACAAGGCCGAAGATATTCAGGCAGACTTTCAGCGGTATTATAAGAAGACCCTCCTGAGCCACGAGACGGACGTGAACAAGCTGAGCGACAAGCTGGCCGTCTGCGACCAGTCGATGATTTACGAGGAGGAAGACGTGGAACTCTTCAACCAGAAATACTGGAGCGGAGCCCCCCGGGAAGAGATTGACCCGATATTGGATATTTGCGTACAGCGATTCAAGGAACTGTCTGATTCGGACGACAACAACCAGCAGATTGAAGTGAAGTCGGCCATGAAGCAGTTTGTCCGCCTCTATGAATTCCTCACGGCCCTGATGGATATCCAGCGCATCGACTGGGAAAAGAAGAACACCTTCTTCCACTTCCTGCTGCGCAAACTGCCGAAGATCGGCAAGGAGGACTGGACCGAAGGACTGCTCGACCTGGTGGACTTCGACAAATACCGGGTGGTGAAAGGGGAAGACCGGAAAATCAAATTGGAGAACGTGAACGCTACGGTGGATCCCATTCCGGTGGGAGATGCCGGCATAGGCGGACAGGATCCCAATATGGAAACGCTGGAGCGCATCGTGGATGATTTCAACCTCGTGTTTGGTGACATTGAATGGGGAGATCCGGATACCGTCCGCCAGCAGATCCGTCAGGTGGTGACCAAGTTGCAGGAAAACGACGAAGTGCGTGACTCGATGCTGAACAATGACGAGGAAACGCAGATGCAGGTAATCCACGACAATATCTCTACTGAACTGGGCATCATCACGGCCAACAGCAGTGAGATGCAACGCCGGTATCTGTCGCAACCGTCTATCCAGGCACAGCTGGATAACCTGATTCTCATGCGGCTGCAGGAACAGCTCAATCCGGAAATCAATGAACAGATACTTTCGGAAAAACTGTTCGAAGAGTTCGCGGCAGACTTCAAGGAACTCTGTGGAGTCCGTTTCCGTCCGCTGGAAGAAGGGATTGAATGGTTCTTCAAGGTGCTTGATACACCTACCATCTCTTCTTTGGATGGCATCCAAAAAATCAAACGAACTGTAAACCTCGTTTACCGGACTCAGGGAAGGGAGGAAGACAAGCAAGATTGGCTACAACAGTTGCTGAGCCGGTTTGAAGCGTATATGAAGAAGATTTATTATATGAGCCATCAAACGGAACTGATCAAATCTGATGGAGGTTTTGTGCAGTTCTTGGATGCAGCCAAGGCCGTTTATGTTAACCGACTGCATTTTACGGAAGATCCGAAATTGGCGATGATGAAGGTGTATTATGAATTTGTTCATGCACAGCGGAACGAAGAAAGCCACAATGCACCGGTCATTGCCGATGAAGAAGTGACGGTAGGGCTGCATATGGTCATGGCTATGTATCTCTATGCGACTCTGCTCAACATCACTGAAATGGAAGGGCTGACAGGAAGTTATATGCATGCTATGGAAGAAGATAATTTTCAGTCTTATGCCGCCGAAAGTTAATCTGCCGACCTAGCTCTTTTTAGGATGGGAAAAGAATCGGCAAACGGACAATGGTAAATAAAAAGGCTCCCGGATTGGGGAGCCTTTTTATTTATGCTTGCTTCTTCTCCTGTGTCTGTTTCCACAGGCGCATCATGTAGAAGGCGCAGTGGGTGAAGGCGAAGACGAACGAGATGATAAGCAGGGTCATGTCTTCGTCCCAGCCGACGGTCTGCTGGTGCCACAGGCCGGTGATGACCGACAGTACCGACAGGACGATGCCGACCATGTTGAGCACGGTGACTCCCTGACGGCGGGCGACGTTCTTTTCGAGTACGCTGTGTTTCACGCCGTAGCAGGCATAGACATCCAGACCGATGAGCATCCACAGCACCAACCGGATCCAGGTGTCGGCCGGCAGGAAGAGCATCATGCACAGACAGGTGAGGATGCCTAGGATGGGAACCACGGGGACGAAGGGGGTCTTGAAGGCGCGGTGTACGTCGGGCATGCTTTTGCGGACAATGAGCACGGCGGCGCAGACCAGGGTGAAGGCAAACAGGGTGCCGATGCTGGTCATTTCACCGGCTACCCGCGCGGGCACGAAGGCGGCCAGCAAGCCGACCACTACCATGAACAGCAGGTTGCTGTGGGCCGGGGTGCGGTATTTTTCGTGTACCTTCGAGAAGAAGGGCGGCAGCAGTCCGTCGCGGCTCATGCTCAGGAACACGCGGCTCTGGCCCAGCAGGGTGACCATGATGACCGAGCAGTAGCCGAAGAGGATGGCCAGCACAATGGCGCGGTTCAGCCACGGGTATTCGGGCTGGATGACTCCGGCGGCATCGGCGTGTCCCATGTGGTCGATGGCGACGGCTACCGGGGCGATGCCCTGCTGACCGGCAAATTCGGTGTAATGGGCCACACCGGTCATCACATAGGCGAAAACCATGTAGAGGAGGGTGCAGATGAGCAGCGAACCCAGGATGCCGATGGGCATGTCGCGTTTGGGATTCTTGGTTTCCTGGGCAGCCGTACTCACGGCATCGAACCCGAGGAAGGCGAAGAACACGATGGCGGCTCCGCGCAGCACGCCCGAGAAACCGTATTCGCCCAGCGTTCCGGTATTGGCGGGGATGTAGGGGGTGAAGTTGTCGGCATTGATGTATTTCCAGCCCAGGACAACGAAGGTCAGGATAACGGCCACTTTCAGGAAGACGATGAAGCCGTTGAAGATGGAGCTGCCTTCGGTGCCGCGCACCAGGAAGAGGCTCATCAGTACCACGATGAGGGCGGCGGGGATGTTCACAAGGCCACCGTCCCACGGACAGGCGGTGAGGGCTTGGGGCAGGTGGATACCTACGCCTTCGAGGAAGACGACGAGGTAGCGGCTCCAGCTGATGCTCACGGTGGTGGCGGCAACGGTGTATTCCAGGACGAGGTCCCAGCCGATGATCCAGGCGATGAGTTCGCCCATGGTGGCATACGAATAGGTATAGGCACTGCCGGCCACGGGTATCATCGAGGCAAATTCGGCATAGCACAGACCGGCAAAGCAACAGCCGATGGCGGCGATGGCAAACGACAAGGTGATGGCGGGACCGGTGTAGCCGGCTGCCACGGTTCCGGTAATCGAGAAGAGTCCCGCACCGATAATCACGCCCACGCCCAAGGCCACGAGGCTCCAGGGTCCGAGCACCCTTTTCAGGGTTTTGCTGCCCGACTCATTGGCCTCGGCTTGGAGGGCTTCCATAGGTTTTTTGATAAATAATCCCATATCTTTTTTCAACGTAAAATGTGTAAATTGCGTGCAAAGGTACGGAATATAGGCTGGAATTACAAACCTACGGAAAGATTGAAGGGTTTACTCCAGGAATTTCGTTATCCGGCCACTGATTTGCAGCAGCGAGATTTCGCAGACTTTCGTGTCGTATTCGGCCGAAAGGATGCGTTCTTCGGCATCGAGCAGACTCTTCTGGGCTTCGCGCATCTCGATACCCGAGAGGTCGCCCAGCAGGTAGCGTTCCTTGGCAATCTCGTGGTTCTCGCGGGCGGCTATCAGGTTCTGCCGTTCCAGTTGCAGCAGCTGCAGGTTGTTGCAGTAGGCGTGCCACAGGTTGCTCAGGTCGGCTTTCAGTCCCAGTTCCAGCTGCTCGCGTTGCAGTTGGGCGTTGCGGATGGCCAGGCTGGCATTCTGGCGTTCGCGTCGGCGGTTGCCGTCCCACAGGTTGATGCCGATGGTGATGCCGCCGCTCAGTCCCCAGTTGCTGCGTTGCCGGGTGGCGCTGATGTCGTATTTGTTGAAGGTGTAGCCGTAGCCGGTGTTCAGCTTCACATAGGGGTAGTTGCGCGAGAGCACCTGCTTGTAGTCCAGTTGAGCCAGGGCGGTCTGATGGCCGGCTTTCAGCAGGTTGGCATTGGTGGCCAGGGTCGATTCCCACAGTTCGTCGTAACGCAAGTCATCGTTGACGTTGATGACCGAGTCGTTGACGCGCAGCGGGCGGTTCACTTCCTCCACGGCCATCAGTTCGTTCAGGTTGATGCGCGAGGTGACCACCAGTTCCTGCTGTTTCATGTATTGGGCACTGTCGGCGTTGAAGTCGACCATGGCCTGCTGGTAGTCCAGGCGCGAGAAGTTCCCGATGTGGTAGCGTTCCTCGACGATGCGCAGGCGTTCCTTCGACAGCGACACGGCGTAGCGGAAGTTCTTCAGGCGGATTTCCTGCTGCACGTAGTTGTAGTATTCGGCGGTGAGTCCGGCAATGAAGTCCTCGATGGCGATGCGGGTCTGGGTTTCGCCCATGCGTTCCATCTCCTTCAGTTTCTGGTAGGTGGTCTGGATGCGGAAACCGTCGAAGAGGGTCCAGTTCACATCTACGCCGGCCCGCAGGGTATGGTCGAGCACGTTGCGGTCGCGGGTGGTTTCGCGGGTGGCGCGGCTTTCGGTGTCGGTGTTGTTCAAGGTTCCGCTGTAGCCGGCCGAGAGGTCGACGGTGGGCAGGAAGCCGGCGTTGGCCCGGGTGGCATCGTTGTGGCTCATCTGTTCGTCGTTGCGTGTGATGCGGAGCGAGTAGTTGTTGACCAGTCCCTCGGCCAGGCACTTCTGCAAGGTGTGCGTCGGGTATTGGGCGTGCAGGTCCGCCAGGGCGGCTGCACCGAGTATCAGGAAGAGAAAGATACGTTTCATCTTAGGGTTGGGTTTGACGGTTGGTGGATATATAACTGTAAATGGCGGGTACGATGTACATGGTCAGCAGGGTCGATACCAGCATGCCGCCCACGACGGCCGTACCCATGGCGATGCGCTGGTTGGCTCCTTCACCGGTGGCAAAGGCCAGCGGAATCAGTCCCAGGATGGTCGAGGCACTGGTCATGAGGATGGGGCGCAGACGTTGCTGGGCAGCTTCACGGATGGCCTGCAGCTTGTCGAAGCCGCTTTCCTGTTTCTGGTTGGCAAACTCCACGATGAGGATACCGTTCTTGGCCACCAGCCCGATGAGCATGATGATACCGATCTGGCTGAAGATGTTCATCGTGATGTCGCCGGCATACATGAACACCAGGGCTCCGGCAATGGCCAGCGGCACGGTGAGCATGATGATGAAGGGGTCCTTGAAGCTCTCGAACTGGGCGGCCAGGATGAGGTAAATGAGCACCAGGGCCAGGATGAAGGCGAACATCAGGCTCGACGAGCTTTCGCGGTATTCCTTCGAGTCGCCCGACAAGGCGGTACGGAAGGTGTCGTCGAGGGTCGAGGCGGCAATCTTGTCCATTTCGTCCAGCCCTTGACCGATGGTCTTGCCATCGGCCAGACCGGCCGATACGGTGGCCGAGATGAAGCGGTTGTAGTGGTACAGCTTGGGCGGGGCTACCGATTCGACAAATTCCACCAGGTTGTCCAGCTGGATCATTTCGCCTTTGTCGCTGCGGATGTAGATGGACTTGATGGTGGCGGGAGTGTTGCGCTGCTGCCGGTTGATCTGTCCCAGAATTTCGTATTGCTTGCCGTTCATGTAGAAGTAGCCCATGCGCTGGCCGCTGAGGCCGTACTGCAGGGTTTCGGCAATGTCGCGCACGCTGGCGCCTAGTGTACCGGCCTTGTCGCGGTTGATGTGGACGCGCACTTCGGGACTGCTGAACTTCAGGTCAACGTCGGCCATCTGGAAGGTGGGGTTTTCGTACACCTGGGCCAGGAACTGGGGAAGCACTTGCTGCAGCTTCTCGATGCTGACGGCCTGGAGTACGTACTGCACGGGCATGCTGCCTCGGCGACCGCCGAAGGAGGACTGCTGCTGTACGAACGAACGGGCCTTGGTCTTGTTGCGGATGGCTTTGGAAATGCGTTCGGCCACCTGCATTTGGGTGTAGTCGCGCTGGTTGATGTCTTTCAGGGTGATGCGGATGTTACCGCTACCGCTCGATACACGGGCGGTGATGGAAGCGGCATCGGGCACGATGGAGTCGACCAGGCTGTTGATGTCTTCCGTATAGTCGCGGATGAATTCATAGCTGGCTCCTTCGGCTGCGCGGGTGTTGATGCTGATTTGCGAACGGTCTTCCATGGGTGCCATTTCAGCAGGGATGTTCTGCCAGAGGACAAAGATGGCCACCAGCATGACCCCGATGGCGGGCAGTGACCAGACACGCTTGTTCAGGAAGGCATCCAGCGAGCGGGCATAGACGCGGTTGAGGCCTTCGAAGAAGGGCTCGGTGCGGCGGTAGAACCAGCCTTGCTGTTCGCGTTTCACCAACAGCTTGGTGGCGAGCATCGGGGTGAAGGTCAGGGCGGCGAACGACGAGATGATGACCGAACCGGCTACCACGAAACTGAATTCGCGGAACAGGCGCCCGCTGGTACCTTCCATGAAGACAATGGGCAGGAACACGGCCACCAGGGTGATGGTGGTCGAAATGACGGCAAAGAAGATTTCCTTGGCGCCTTCAATCCCGGCTTCGAAGGGACGCATGCCTCGCTCGATGCGGATGTAGATGTTCTCGGTCATCACGATGGCATCGTCGACCACCAGCCCCACCGAGAGCACTACGGCCAGCATGGTGAGTACGTTGATGGAGAAGCCGGCCAGGTACATCACGAAGAAGGCTCCGATGAGCGAGACGGGAATCACGATGCACGGAATCAGGGTTACCCGCCAGTCGCGCAGGAACAGGAAGATGATGATGATCACCAGGGCGAAGGCTTCGTAGACGGTGCTCTTCACTTCATTGATGGAGGCACGGATAAACTTGGTGTTGTCGAATCCGTAGCTGTACTTCACGTCGTCGGGCAGGTCTTTCTTCATCTGCTCCATGCGCTGGTACACGGCATCGGCAATCTCGATGTGGTTGGCACCGGGCTGAGGGATGACCACCACGCCCACCATGGGCACGCCGTTCATCTTCATGTAGCTCTTGATGTCGGCCGGACCCAGTTCGGCATAGCCGATGTCGCTGAAGCGGACAATCTTGCCTCCGGTTTCCTTCAGGATGATGCTGTTGAATTCCTGGGCGGTGTGCATCTGTCCCATGGTACGCAGGGTCAGTTCCACGGTATTCCCTTCGATGCTGCCCGAGGGCAGTTCCAGGTTTTCGCTGGTGATGGCGTTGCGCACGTCCACGGGGGTGATGCCGTAGCCGGCCATCTTGGTCGGGTCGAGCCAGAGGCGCATGGAGTAGCGCTTTTCGCCCCAGATGGAGACGCTGCTGACATCGGCGATGGTCTGCAACTGTTCCTTGACGGTGAGGTCGGCGATTTCGCTCAGTTCGAGCAGGGAACGGCTGTCACTCTGGACGGCCACCATGAGGATGGGCATGGCATCGGCATCGGCCTTCGACACGGTCGGAGGGTCGCAGTCGCGCGGCAGGTAGCGTTGGGCACGCGACACCTTGTCGCGCACGTCGTTGGCGGCGGTTTCGAGGTCGACCGACAGTTCAAACTCGACGGTGATGCGGCATTGTCCGCGTTGGCTGACACTCGACAGCGAGCGGATGCCGGGGATACCGTTGATGTTCTGTTCCAGCGGTTCGGTAATCTGGTTCTCGATGACGTCGGCATTGGCACCGGCATAGCTGCAGGTGACCGAAATGATGGGGTTGTCCACCGAAGGATACTCACGGACTCCCAAGGTGTTGTAGCCGATGAGTCCGAAGAGCAGGATGATGATGGTAAGCACCGTGGCCAATACGGGCCGGCGGATGCTGAGTTCGGATATGTTCATAGGTATGGGTAGCTAGTGGGAAGGATTAGTGAATAGCCTGGAGTTCTACCGGCATGCCTTTGCGCAACTGCAGGGTACCGGAAGTCAGGATGGTGTCGCCCACAGCCAGACCTTGGATGACTTGTACTTCGGCGTCGGTACGGATGCCCAGGATGACGTCCACCGGTTCGGCCAGGCCGTTGCGATAGACAAAGACCTTGTTCTTACCCATTTCGGGTACGATGGCTTCCGACGGGATGGCGATGGCATCGCGGATTTCCTTTTGTTTCAGACGGATGTCGGCATAGCGGCCGGCCATCAGTTCACCGTGCCGGTTGGGATAGAGGGCACGTACGTTCAGGGTATGGGTTTCGCGGTCGATGCTCGATTCGGTGGCATAGACTTGGGCGGCATACGTGTCGAGTTTGCCTTCTACCTTGAATTCCAGGTTGGTTCCTTTCTGGATTTGGCGGGCATAGCGTTCGGGTACGGCAAATTCCACCTTCAGCGGAGTGATGCGGGTGAGCTTGGCGACCAGGGTGGAGGGCGAAGCATAGGCTCCGGTACTTACCTGACGCAGACCGATGACCCCGTCGAAGGGGGCGCGGAGCTCGGTCATCTCGATGCTGGCCTTCACATTGTCGATGTCGGCATTCAGGGTAGCCAGTTCGGTTTTCACCTGTTCGTAGGCTTCCTTGCTGACGGCGTCGCGTTTCAACAGCGCATTCTGGCGGAACACACGGTCTTCGGCCAGCGGCACTTGGGCTTCCAACCGTTTCAACTGGGCCTGCAGTTGGCGGTCGTTGACTTTGGCCAGCAATTGTCCCCGGGTGACATAGCTGCCTTCCGTAAAGAATATATCGGTGATTTTTCCGGAAGATTCGAAGGAAAGGTCCACTTCTTCATCGGGTACCAGTCGGCCGGTGACCAGAATTTCATCGGTCAGCAGGTGGGGTTGAATGACTTGGGCAATGACCTGCAAGGTACGCTGTTTCGTATCACGGGGGCGTTGTTCGGCTTCTTTCAGTTCGGTGTTCTCGTGCGGAGTGAATTGATAGGCTCCGAGTCCGGCCAGTCCAAGGGCCAAGGCAAGCAGTATGCCCCATTTTATTCGTTTGTTCATGTGTGTTCTCCTCTTTGTTTGGGTGAATGGATAGAATAAATAATAGATTGTCGGTTGGATAAAAAACGTGGCGCTTCGTTTAAAGCGCCACGTTTTTTTTAATAATTCTTTTCATTTGCCAGTTTCCACATGGCCAAGAAGGAAGCCTTCGTAATATCGACCACCTTCATCCAATTGATTTTGGCGGTTTCGTCGCCGGGCAGGTGGTAGTCGGGGTGGGCATCGGTGTGATACCAGATGATGGGAATGCCCAGTTTGGCGAAGGTTCCGTTGTCGCTGCCGCCTACGGGGTTGTCCCAGGCCCGGTAGTCGGGCGACAGCTGCAGGCGGTAGGTCTCAATGTCCTTCTTCAACCAGTCGCCAAAGGCTTGGTTGGCAGCCGTGTAGAAATACACCACGTGGCTGGGATTGGCTTCGTTGTTGTTGCGGCCAATCATGTCGTAGTTCAGGTAACCTTTTACCTTTTTGATATCGGGGTAGTTCATGGCAAAGTAGCGAGAGCCCAACAGCCCCTTTTCTTCGCCGTCCCAGAAAGCGAAGATGACGGTACGTTCGGGTTTTTCGCCGGTAGCCAGGAAGGCACGGGCCACCTGCAGGACGGCCTGTACGCCCGAGGCATTGTCGTCGGCACCGTTGTAAATCTGGTCGCCGTCCAGCATGGGGTCGTAGCCGATGTGGTCGTAGTGGGCACCGATGATGACGATTTCGTTGGGGTTCTTGCCCTCAATCTTGCCCAGGATGTTGCGCAAGGCCAGTTTCTGGTGTACCTTGTTCTTCAGCTTGGCAATGGAATCGGGTTCCACCTGCCAGCGTTGGCCGCGTACCTGACGTTCAGCATGATACACGTCGAAGGGTTCCACATAATCTGTATACAAGGGTTGGATGCCCAGTTGCTTCAGGCAAGAGATGATGTAGTTGCCTGCAATGCGTCCGCCTTTCCAGCCGGCTTCCCGACCTTCCAGTTCGTCGCAGGCCAGGAAACCGATGTGGGCTTCGGCGGTGGCGCGGTTGATGGATTCCACTCCTTTCTGTTCGGGAGTCACTTTCTTGTTGCGGGGAGCAGCAGCGTTCAAGTGGCCGGCAAAGAGGGCCAGCAAGGCTGCTATCAGGAGATGTCTTTTCATATCGTTCAATCTTAGAGGGTTCAAAATGGGGTTTGGGGCGGTTCAATAACCGGCACGGTATTTGCCTTCTTCCTTGTCTTCCAGCATGTTCAGGTAAGAGGCATAGCGTGACTCACTGATGAGGTGTTGTTCTACGGCGGTGCGGACGGCGCATCCCGGTTCGTGCCGGTGGGTGCAGTTGCCGTACTTGCAATCGGCCGAGTATTCGAATATCTCTTTGAAATAGTGTCCTACTTCCTCTTCTTCCATGTCGAAGGTTCCGAAGCCTTTGATGCCCGGTGTATCAATCAGGTATCCGCTTTTGCCCACGGGGAACATTTCGGAAAAGGTCGTGGTGTGCATCCCTTTGTTGTGGTAGTCGGAGATTTCGCCGGTTTTCAGCGACAGTTCCGGCAGGATGGCATTGATGAGGGTGGATTTGCCCACGCCCGAGTTGCCCGAAAGCAGGGTCACCTTGCCTTCCAGGTCCTGCTTCAAAGCCTCGATACCGGTCTGTTCGAGGGCTGATACCTTGAAACAGGGATAGCCGATGTGGGTATAGAGGTGGATGAGCGCTTCCAGGTAGCGGGTATCGTCTTCGCCGTAACGGTCGGTCTTGTTGAAGACCAGTTTCACCGGTACGCGATAGGCCTCGGCGGTTGCGAGGAAGCGGTCGATGAAGACGGTCGAGGTTTCGGGATAGTTGATGGTGATGATGAGCATGCACTGGTCCAGGTTGGCGGCCAGGATATGCGATTGTTTCGAGAGGTTGGAAGCCCGCCGGATGATGTAGTTCTTGCGGTCTTCGATTTCAGTGATGAAGGCGGTGCCTTCGTTGTTGACAGCAATCTGTACCCGGTCGCCCACGGCAATGGGGTTCGTGCTTCGGATGCCCTTCAAACGGAAATTACCTTTGATTTTGCATTCGATGCTTCGTCCGTCTTCGGTCTTTACCAGATACCAGCTGCCCGTATTTTTGATTACAAGTCCTTTCATATCCAAGTGAATCGGGTAGGAAGGACAAAGGTGTCCTTCCTACCTGATTCTTGTGCTGTTTTATACGGTCATGATTTCTTTGTCCTTGGCAGCCAGCAACTCTTCAATCTTGGCGATGTACTTGTCGTGTACTTTCTGCAGCTTGGCTTCCGCGTTCTTCTGTTCGTCTTCCGGCATACCTTCCTTCACGGCTTTCTTCAGCTGGTCGATAGCGTCGCGACGGGCATTGCGGATGCTCACCTTGGCGGTTTCACCTTCTCCCTTGCACTGCTTGGCCAGTTGTTTACGGCGTTCTTCAGTCAAAGGAGGAATGCCCAAGCGGATGATTTCACCGTTGTTTTCCGGTGTGATGCCCAGTTCAGAGTCCATGATGGCCTTTTCAATGACGCGGAACATGCTCTTGTCCCACGGCTTGATGGCGATGCTGCGGGCATCGGGAGTGGTTACGGCGGCTACGTTGCTGATGGGTACCATGCTTCCGTAAGAATCCACACGAATGCCGTCCAACAGGCGGGTGCTGGCCTTACCGGCACGGATGTGTGCCAAAGCTTCTTCCAGGTACATCACGGCCATATCCATTTTCTCTTGTGCATCATTGATGCAAGTCTTTGAATCAATCATAGTGTATCGTTCGTTTAAGTGGTTTATTTTTCGTTTTTTAGTGAAACAAAAGTAGGTTATTTTTTGCTTATCTGCAATAAAAGTCAACAGGAATGTGTAGGATAATTGTTTTTTCCGTATCTTTTGCCTCAAAAAAGGAGGACAGATGATGACTTTTTATTTGGCCCGTCACGGACAGACGGAAGAGAATCTGGCCCGGATTTTTCAAGGGCATTTGCCGGGAAGACTGACTGCCGAAGGGCAGGCGCAGGCTCGGGCGTTGGGAACGGCTTTGGAGGACATCGAGCTGGATGCGGTGGTGAGCAGTGACTTGCAGCGGTGTGTGGATACGGTTCGACTGGCTTTGGGCCCTCGGGAATTGCCTTGGGAACAGACGCCGATGCTGCGTGAAATCGATTGGGGCAGTTGGACGGGATTGCCGATTGCGTCGGTCGACTTGAATCATTTCCCGGACGATGTCGAAACGAAGGCGATGTTGTACGAACGGGCCGGACAGGCATTGGCTGATTTGCGGGAACGATATGCCGGAAAACGGGTACTGGTGGTGGCACATGGCTTGTTCAACCGTTCGTTCCAAGCGCATATTCAAGGAGTTACGTTGGAGCACTTGCGAAGTGTGCCTCGGATGGAAAACGCGGAATTGCGGGTATTTCGGGTGGAGTAGGTCCGGGCATACAGCCGGCACCTGAGCGTCAAACGGCCGCTGTCGCACCGGGGGTTACCGATGCTGACAGCGGCCGTTTGGGCAACTGTTCCCAGTCGCAGAATTAGTTGTGTACCAGCGTACCGATGTTTTCGCCGGTCATCACTTTCTTCAGGTTACCGACTGTATCCATGTCGAATACGATGATGGGCAGGTTGTTTTCCTTGCACATGCATGTGGCAGTCAGGTCCATCACCTTCAGACCGCGGCTCAACACTTCGTCGTACGTGATATCGTCGAACTTGGTAGCGGTGGGATCCTTTTCCGGGTCGGCTGTATAGATGCCGTCCACGCGGGTACCCTTCAGCATTACTTCCGCTTCAATTTCGATACCGCGCAGGGAAGAACCGGTGTCGGTCGTGAAGAACGGGTTGCCGGTACCGGCCGACATGATGACCACTTCACCGTTTTCCAGGGCTTCGATGGCTTTCCACTTGCTGTAGAATTCGCCGATAGGTTCCATGCGGACAGCCGTCAGCACGCGTGCCTTGACACCGGCTGCTCCCAGGGCCGAACTCAGTCCCAAGCTGTTGATGACCGTAGCCAGCATTCCCATCTGGTCGCCTTTCACACGGTCGAAACCTTTGGAAGCACCGCTCAAGCCGCGGAAGATGTTGCCGCCGCCGATGACGATGCCAATCTGCACGCCCAAATCGTGGATTTCCTTGATTTGCTGGGCATATTCACCCAAACGCTTTTCGTCGATGCCGTATTGCTTTTCGCCCATCAGACTTTCGCCACTCAGTTTCAGAAGTATTCTTTTAAATCTTGCCATATCGATTGGTTTTAATAAGGTTAATGCCTGTTTGAACCGGAATCGTTGGAGCCCAAGGATTCCTAGTTGCAAAGATAAAATAATTAATCAGTTGTTGGGCCACTCGGACGTAAAATATTTCTTCCCCAATAGCCTTGCAGTAGGCCGCGTAGGGCCAGATAGGTCAGGAAGGCCAGCCACAGGGCATGATTGCCGAGTGAACCGTGCAGGCTGAAGTAGAGGAGGAAAAAGGTGGCAGACGCAACCACCATGGCTTTCAACATCAGGTGGGTGGCGGTGGCACCGATGAAGATGCCGTCGTAAAGGAAGGCGGCAAATCCGGCCAAAGGTATGGCCAGTACCCAGTAGAAATAATCCCGGGAGGCCTGGATGACCGAGGTTTCGTCGGTGAGCAGGCCCAGAAAGGCTTGTCCGCCGATTCCGTACAAGACGGTGAACCCCAGCGAAAGGGCTATGCCCCATCCGAAAAGCTGGCGCACCATCTGATGCAGGGCGGGCCGGTTGCGGGCACCGATGTACTTGCCGGCCAGGGCTTCTCCTGCATAGGCAAAGCCATCCATGATGTACGAGAACAGGGTGAACAGCTGCATCAGCAGGGTGTTGACGGCCAGAATGACTTCTCCCTGGGCGGCACCGGCCGAAGTGAAGTAGACGGTGACGGCCACCAGACAGAGGGTGCGGAAGAAGATGTCGCGGTTTACTTGGAAAAACCGATACATGGCAGCGCGGTCGAAGAAGGCCTGGAGCTGCATGCGTCGCCGGATGGGACGGTAGTAACGCAACCAAAGGGCATAGGCCATCAGCAGTCCGGCATACTGGGCGGTCAGGGTGCCCAGGGCCACCCCTTCGATTTTCATTTCAAGTCCGTAGACCAGGAGCAGGCTGGCACCGATGTTCACCAGGTTTTGGGTGATGGCGATGAACATGGGGAAGCGGGAGTTCTGCATACCGATGAACCAACCCGCGAAACTGTAGAGTCCGAGGACGGCGGGGGCTCCCCAGATGCAGATGCGGAAATAGGTGCTGGCCAGTTGGCGGACCTCCTCGGATGTCTGGATGCAGGCAAAGGCGAGGTGTTCGATGGGAATCTGCAGCAGGAGCAGGACTCCGGCGATGCCGGTTCCCACGCCGACCGATCGCAACAGCAGGCGGGCCACTTCATCCAGGTCGTGCCGGCCGTAGGCTTGCGAGGTCATGCCGCTGGTTCCCATGCGGAGGAAGCCAAATATCCAGTAGATGATATTGAACAGCATGCCGCCCACGGCGATGGCTCCGATATAGGCTGCCGACCCCAGGTGGCCGACGATGGTGACATCGATGAGGCCCAACAAGGGGACGGTGATGTTCGACACAATGGAAGGTAGGGCGATTTGCAGAATCTTACGGTTGCCGGAGGATAGGTGAATCATGAAGGATCGTATGCTTGATAAATGGAAATGAGGGAGGATGAAAGGGAAAAATGAAAGAAAGGCAACCCTCCGTCAAAGGAGGTATTGCACTTCCTTGAAGACATAACGGCGCAGCAGTCCGTTGTCGTCTTCCAGGACCAGATGGCCGTCGGCTTCCACATCGGCGATGCGGGCCAGGAAAGGACCGTCGGCATCGCTGAAAGGATGCAGACCTTCGTTTCGGTACAAGGCCTGGAAGTAGCGTCGGACGATGGCTTCGGTTTCTCCCCGTTGCAAGGCTTGGTAGTCCTGCCGGATACGTACCAGGATGTGTTGCAGGAGGGTAGAACGGTCGTATGTCCTTCCGGTGACTTGTTTCAGTGAGACCGGGTTAGGGGCGTCGCTCACGAACAGCTCCTGGTTGATGTTCAGCCCGATGCCGATGATGCTGCGGTCCAGGTTCATGCCGCTCAGGCTGTTTTCGATGAGGATGCCGCAAATCTTCTGGTCTTTCCAGTAGATGTCGTTGGGCCATTTGATGGTGATGTTCGAGGTGTAGGTACTCAGTTCTTCCTGGATAGCCAGCGAGATGAGTTGGGACAGGATGAACTGGCGGCGGGCTTCCAGGAAAGTGGGGTAGAGGACCACACTGAACAGCAGGTTCTTGCCGCGGGCAGCTTCCCAGGAATTGCCTCGCTGTCCTTTGCCGGCCGTCTGGAAATCGGTCTGCAGGGTTGTGCCTTCAGGCAGCCGGTGGCTGTCGCACCAGGTATTCAGCCATTGGTTGGTGGAATCGACTTCAGTCGAATGGATAACCGAAAAAGGTTCGGTAGGCAGAAGCTCCTCGGAGAGGGTCGTGTAGCAGTTTGAAGTATGCATGGTTCTTGTCAATCGTTTAGTTACCAAAGTGGAGGAAAGAAGGCGTTTTCGATGTGCTCGATGTGAAAGGGCGGCTGTTCGCCGACCAGGGTGATCAGGTCGAAGCGGACGGGCAGGTCGAGGTTGTATTTCCGCAGGTAGGCATCGGTGGCAGCCACGATGCGCCGGATCTTGGCATCGTTTACGGCTTCCTCGGGCGTGCCGAAGCGCGTGTGCTGGCGAGTCTTGACTTCCACGACAACCAGTTCGTGATGGTCTTCGGCGACAATGTCCAGTTCTTTGTGTCCGCATCGCCAGTTGCGGTGGCGGAGGGTGTAGCCTCGTTCCACGAGATAGGCGGCAGCTGCGTCTTCTCCTTCTTTGCCCAATACGTTGTGTGTGGCCATTCTTGTAGTTTTTGTGCAAAAATACGCTTTTTTATGCTTTGTATTTAGGGAAGTAGCATTAATTTTGCAAAGGTATGGCAAATAACGTAAAAAAGCGAACAAAGGTACCTTCTTCCGAACCCAAGCGTCGGCAACGCATGGTCTGTCTGATGAGCGAAGAGGAAGTGCGCATTGTCGAGGAGTACCTGAAGAGATATCACATTACCAACAAGGCGCGGTGGATCCGCGAGACCGTGTTGGCTTTTATCCACCAGAAAATGGAGGAGGACTATCCTACATTATTCAATGAACATGACATGCGCAGATAAACCAGTGAGACTGCGCAGCAAAGGAAACAAACCATGGCAGACGATTCTTTTTACATGAGACAGGCTTTGCAAGAGGCAGAGCGGGCGGCTCGCGAGGGGGAGGTCCCGGTGGGTGCCGTAGTGGTGTGTCGCGACCGAATCATCGGTCGGGGGCATAATTTGACCGAGACATTGCATGATGTGACAGCTCACGCCGAGATGCAGGCCATTACAGCCGCGGCCAATACGTTGGGCGGCAAGTATCTGACAGACTGTACGTTGTATGTGACGGTCGAACCGTGTGTGATGTGTGCCGGAGCGATTGCCTGGGCACAGACCGGTCGGTTGGTTTTTGGAGCCGAGGATCCCAAAAGAGGGTACCAACGTTTCGCTCCGGACGCTTTGCATCCGAAGACCGTGGTGGAAAAAGGTTTGATGGCCGAGGAATGTGGAGCCTTGATGAAAGAATTTTTCCGAAGAAAGCGTTGAGGGAAAGTCTGTTTTCCCCGGGGAGGCGGATTTATTGGACCTCCTCGAAATCTACATATTCTCCTTCGTCTTTGCCGAAAATCTTCTTCTTCCCCGTTGGGGAGGACGCAGCCGATTCCTGAGAGGAACGACGGTCAGGGTCGGAATCATCCGAAGAAGCACGGGAGGATTCGTTGGTGTACGTATAGGTGCGGGACTGTTGCTGGGGATTGCGTCGGCCAATGCCCAACAAGGCACGGACCAAATTGCCTAAAATCGAAAAGGCAACGAGCACAATGACCAGAAAAAGTATCAGTATAAAGCCTAAAAATCCAAACATAGTCATTTCTTTTTAGTATGTTACATACAACAAGTATGCCATACTTCTTGTTTTATTTCCCTTTTTGTGTAAGGAGAGATAAAAGGATGTACCATACGATGATGGCAGCAAAACTGCTGATACCCAAGAAGAGCAGCATCGGCAGACAGCCTATCAGGAAGATGTAGCTGATTCGGTTGGGGCCCCAGGCCAAACTCTTGAACTTGAGCGAGAACATGGGAATCTCTGCAATGAGCAAGTAGGACATGACCAGCACCAAGGCCAACAGATAAAGGGCGTTGAAAGACTCCGAAACCAGGAAAGCATGAGCTCCTACGGTCAACGAACCCCAGAACAAGGCGTTGGCCGGAGTGGGCAAGCCGATGAAAGAGGTGCTTTGACGCGGGTCGATATTGAATTTCCCCAAGCGCAAGGCTGAAAAAACGGAAATCAGAAAAGCGGCATAGGGCAGGTAATCGGCTACCGGAACCAGGAACTCGGGATAGTAGACTTCCTGGAACAAGGAGAAGACGATGACGGAAGGGGCAAAACCGAAGGTGATGTCATCGGCCAGCGAGTCGAGCTCTTTGCCCAAGGGGCCCGATACATGGAACAGGCGGGCCAGCATGCCGTCGAAAAAATCGAAGACAGCTCCTAGGATGATGAAGGAGACGGCCAGGGTGTAATCACCGTAGAATGCCATCACACTGGCGATACAACCCGAAAACAAGTTGCAGCAAGTGACAAAGTTAGGAATGTGTCGGGTAATACAGGAGGCCATGTTCGTATCCTTTCTTATTTAAGTTTGGCAATAATGGTTTCGTTTCCGACAGTAGCCTGTCCCATCTGGACGCAGACTTCTGTTCCGAGTGGCAGATAAACGTCTACACGTGAGCCGAATTTGATGAATCCCATGTGTTCGTCGATGTAGCATTCTTCGCCTACTTCAGCATAAGTAACGATTCGGCGAGCTACCGCTCCGGCAATCTGGCGAGCCATGACGGTATGTCCTTCCGGGGTTTCAATGACTACCATGGAACGTTCATTTTCGGTGCTGGCTTTGGGCAGCCAGGCTTTCATGAACTTTCCGTTATGATGGTCTACATGCTTGATGACTCCGTCTACCGGATACCAGTTGGCATGTACGTTTGTCACGCTCATGAAGATGGAAATCATCAATCGGCGATCGTGGAAATATTCGTGTTCGTCCACTTCTTCAATCACGACAATCTTGCCGTCAGCCGGAGCTACCACAATCTTTTCAGTATCCTGTTCAAACAAACGGATGGGACAACGAAAGAAATTGACCATCAATAAATAGAGGATGACACTGATCGTGGCAATGATGTAGAACGGGATTTTGCAATCAACCCCCCAAAACAATAAGCCATTAAGGGCCAGCAATAGGAAAGCAGCTGCAATCAGAATCTCGGTTCCTTCTCTGTGCAGTCTGATTTTTTTCAGTTTCTTTAATTTGTTCAATCGGCTCATGATTAAATATAGTAGACCTTTTATCACGCAAAAATAGATGGTTTTTAAAAACTTTGCAAATAAAAGACTATGGAATTGCAAAAAATACCACCATTTTAGCCAAAACGTCTACGTGTTGATAACTTCTGGCACTTCTTTTTGCTCGTTTTCGGAAAGGGAAGTATCTTTAGACAAATTTTAAGGAGAACAACAGATATGCAGGATTTTGTCCATTTACATGTCCATACCCAGTACTCGATTTTGGATGGCCAGGCGTCGATTGCCCGCTTGGTCGACAAGGCGATGGCCGATGGAATGAAAGGTATTGCCGTGACCGACCATGGAGATATGTTCGGCATCAAGGAATTCTTTAACTATGTGAACAAGAAGAATGGCGGAACCAACGGGGAAATCAAGGACCTGAAGAAAAAAATAGCGGGCTTGCAGAGCGGCAAGGTGGAATCGGAGCATCCCGAGGCGGAAATCGCGGCCTGCCAGGAGCAATTGGAAGCGGCGAAGAAGAAACTGTTCAAGCCGATTTTCGGTTGCGAGATGTATGTAGCCCGTCGACGTCTATTTAATAAGGAAGGAAAAGCCGACCAGAGCGGCTATCACCTGGTGGTACTGGCCAAGAACCAGAAGGGGTATCACAACTTGATCAAACTGGTGTCGAAGGCGTGGACCGATGGCTTTTATATGCGTCCGCGTACCGACCGCGTAGAATTGGAAAAGTACCACGAGGGTTTGATTGTGTGTACGGCTTGCATTGCCGGTGAAGTGCCCCGACGCATCATCGCCGGTCAGTACGAGGAGGCCGAAGAGGCCATCCAATGGTACAAACGGGTGTTTGGCGATGACTTCTACCTGGAACTGCAGCGTCACAAGGCGACGGTGCCCCGAGCCAATCACGAGGCGTTCAAACTGCAGCAGATTGCCAATGAAAAGTTGATGGAGTATTCCAAAAAGTATAACGTCAAACTGGTGTGTACCAACGACGTGCACTTTGTCGACGAGGAGAACGCCGAGGCGCACGACCGACTCATCTGTCTGAGTACGGGCAAGGACCTGGACGACCCGAAACGTATGCTTTACTCCAAGCAGGAGTGGATGAAGACCCGGGCTGAAATGAACGAGGTGTTTGCCGATGTGCCGGAAGCCTTGGCCAATACGGTGGATATCTGCGACCAGGTGGAGTTCTACAGTATCGACCATGCGCCGATCATGCCGACCTTTGCCATTCCCGAAGAATTCGGTACGGAGGCGGAATACCGTCAGCGACTCACCGAAAAGGACCTGTTTGATGAATTTACGCAGGACGAGAACGGCAAGGTGGTGATGAGTCCCGAAGCGGCTGAGGCAAAAATCGAGAAATTGGGGGGGTATGACAAACTCTACCGTATCAAATTGGAAGCGGACTACTTGAAGAAACTGGCCATCGAAGGAGCGCACAAGCGTTACGGCGAGGTACTGAGTGAGGAAGTGGAAGAGCGGATCAAGTTCGAACTCCACATCATGAAAACCATGGGTTTCCCGGGTTACTTCCTCATTGTGCAGGACTTCATCCGGGCGGCCCGCGAGGAGCTGGACGTGTCGGTGGGACCGGGACGTGGTTCGGCGGCGGGTTCGGCCGTGGCCTATTGTTTGGGGATTACGCAGATTGACCCGATTGCCTACGACTTGCTGTTCGAGCGTTTCCTGAACCCCGACCGTATCTCGTTGCCGGATATCGACGTCGACTTCGACGATGACGGCCGTGGCCGTGTGTTGAACTGGGTAACCGAGAAGTACGGTCAGGAGAAGGTGGCGCATATCATTACTTACGGTACGATGGCTACAAAGATGGCCATCAAGGATGTGGCGCGTGTACAGAAACTCCCGTTGTCGGAATCCGACCGTTTGTGCAAACTGATTCCCGACAAGATTCCCGACAAGAAAATGAACCTGCCGAATGCCATTGCTTATGTACCCGAACTGCAGGCTGCCGAAGTGTCGCCCGACCCGGTGATGCGCGATACCATCAAGTATGCCAAGATGCTCGAAGGCAATGTGCGGGGTACGGGGGTGCATGCCTGTGGAACGATTATCTGTCGTGACGACATCACCGACTGGGTGCCGGTGAGCACGGCCGACGACAAGGAAACCGGCGAAAAGATGCTGGTGACGCAGTACGAAGGTTCGGTAATCGAAGATACGGGCTTGATCAAGATGGACTTCCTGGGCTTGAAGACGCTGTCGATCATCAAGGAAGCGGTGGAGAACATCAAGCACAGTAAGGGAATCGTTTTGGACATTGACCAGGTGGATATCCAGGACTTGCCGACCTATGCCTTGTACAGTGAGGGCCGCACCATCGGTACCTTCCAGTTTGAATCGGCGGGAATGCAGAAGTATCTGCGCGAACTCGAGCCGAGTACATTCGAGGACTTGATTGCCATGAATGCCCTCTACCGTCCGGGTCCGATGGACTATATTCCCGATTTCATCGACCGTAAACATGGCCGGAAGCCCATCGAGTACGATATCCCTATCATGGAGAAGTACTTGAAGGATACCTATGGGATTACGGTGTACCAGGAACAGGTGATGTTGCTGTCGCGCTTGCTGGCCGATTTCACCCGCGGGGAATCGGATGCCTTGCGTAAGGCCATGGGTAAGAAGTTGCGCGACAAACTGGACCAGATGAAGCCGAAGTTCATTGCGGGCGGGCAGAAGAACGGCCACGACCCGAAGATCCTGGAGAAAATCTGGGCCGACTGGGAAAAGTTCGCTTCGTATGCGTTCAACAAGTCGCATGCCACGTGCTATTCGTGGGTGGCTTATCAGACGGCCTTTCTGAAGGCGAACTATCCGGCCGAATACATGGCGGCCACGATGAGCCGGAACATCTCGAACATTACCGAAATTACCAAGCTGATGGACGAGAGCAAGGCAACGGGTATTGTGACCAAGGGACCCGATGTGAACGAAAGTTTGCTCAAGTTCTCGGTGAACCGGAAAGGGGAAATCCGTTTCGGGCTGGGAGCCATCAAGGGCGTGGGCGAAAGTGCCGTGCAGTCAATTCTGGAAGAACGGTCCAAGAACGGGGATTACCGGGATATTTTCGATTTCGTACAGCGGGTGAATTTGTCGGCCTGCAACCGGAAGAACATTGAAAACCTGGCGTTGGCAGGAGCGTTCGACAGTTTTTCAGGAATCAAACGCGAAGATTTCTTTGTCACCAATGCCAAGGGGGAGACCTTTACCGAAGTGCTGGTGCGCTACGGCAACAAATACCAGTCCGACCGGGCCGCAGCTACGTTCTCGTTGTTCGGCGGGGAGAATCTGGTGGATATTGCCACGCCGGAAATCGTTCCGGGGGAAACCTGGCCCGATTTGGTACGTCTGGACAAGGAACGGGAACTGGTGGGCATTTACCTTTCGGCCCATCCGTTGGACGAATATGCGGTGATTCTGGAAGATGTATGCAACGTGCGGATGCAGGATTTGGCCAATCTGGTCCCCTTGCAGAACCAAGACCTGGTCATGGGAGGTATCGTGACCGGAGTGCGGGAGGGATATACGAAAAAGGGAAATCCGTATGGCATCGCCAAACTGGAGGATTATTCCGGCGCCTATGAGTTCGCTTTCTTCGGACAGGATTGGGTGGAGAAGAAGAATTTCTTCACGAACGGCATGTTCCTGTTCCTGCGCGGCAAGTGCCAGCCCAAGCAATGGCGGCCCGATGAATGGGAAGTGAAGGTCAACAGTATCGAACTGTTGTCCGAGGTCAAGGACCAACTCATCGAAAAGGTGACGGTGGGAATTCCGCTTTCGGCATTGAACGAAGAGATGGTCATCGAATTGTCCACGTTTGCTCAGGCTAGTCCGGGTCCTGCCGAGTTAGCGGTGCAGGTGATGGACGAAGACGGTCAGCACGTCGTGGGAATGGTATCGCGGACGATGAAGATTTCGTTGCAAAAGGATTTCGTGAACTATTTAAAGAATCACGGACAGCTGACATATAAAATTAATTAGTATATTTGCGGAAACATACATTATCAACAAAAGAAGAATAACTATGGCATTAGAAATTAAAGATAGCAATTTTGAAGAATTGCTGGCCTCTGGCAAACCTTTGGTAGTAGATTTTTGGGCAACTTGGTGTGGTCCTTGCAAGAAGATCGCTCCGGATGTGGAAGCCTTGGCCGAACAGTACAAGGACCAGGTGGTTATCGGTAAGTGCGACGTGGACGACAACGATGAACTGACTGGCAAGTTTGGTATCCGTAACATCCCGACCGTACTTTTCATCAAGGACGGTGAGGTAAAGGACAAGACTGTCGGTGCCGTGACCAAGGCTCAGCTCGAAGAAAAAGTAAAGGCATTGCTCTAATCGAACAGGCTTTAAAAGATTTCAATTACATTTATTCACCCGTTAAAACGTAGGACTATGGGAATGGAAGACGATTTCTTGTTGGAAGATGAAGACGACCAGAAGACGGTGGAATTCATCCAAAATTATCTGCCGCAGGACTTGAAGGACAAGTTTACGGAAGATGACCTCTATTATATCCTCGACTTGATTGTGGATTACTATACCACCAGTGGATGCCTGGATGTGCAACCTGACGAAGAGGGCTATATCAATATTGACCAGGATGAAATTGTGGCATACATAGTCAAGGAAGCGAAGCAAGACGGTATGGGTCCGTACGATCCGGAAGACGTGTTCTTCGTGGTTCAGGGAGAAATGGAATACGGCAACTCGTTGGGTCAGGTAGATTGATGCCGACCGCCGTTGAAGACCCCAGAAGGCAGAGGGAACTGTTTCCCTCTGCCTTCTTTGATCTTTGACCACCTGTTCTTCTACAGGTGTAGTGGGCTGGTGCCGTTTATACCATTCCTTGTATCGTCAGGAAAAAATAGATGCCGGTACCCATCATCAGCCCTCCCAGCACGGCATAGAACACGCGGGCACGCGGCCGCCCCACGTTGCTGACGATGAATTGGCTGTTGTGCGAGGTGAAGAACCAGTCCCAGTTGCAGAGAGCTGCCAGCAGGGTGAACAATCCCACTCCCACAAAGATTCCCTGGATGACGTAATGCATTTCCATAAGGCAGGTATCGCCTGTGTTGGATTACTCCAACGGTTGGAGATTCAAACTGCGGCTGCCGTCTTCCGCTTCACTGATTTCGACCTTGACCGTGTTGCCCGGCAGCAGTTCTTCGACCAGTTCGGGCCATTCGATGAAACACAAGGCTCCGCTGTAGAAGTAGTCCTCGTAGCCCATGTCGTACACTTCTTCCAGTTTCTTGATGCGGTAGAAGTCGAAGTGGTAAATCAGTTCGCCGGTTTCGTCCGAACGGTATTCGTTCACGATGGCAAAGGTGGGTGAGTTGATCACATCGGTGACTCCCAATTCTTCGCATACGGCTTTGATGAAGGTGGTTTTACCCGCTCCCATTTTTCCGTAGAAAGCGAACACCGTATTTGGGTCCATGGCTGCGATGAATTGTCGGGCAGCTTCGTGGATGTTGTCTAATGAGTTGATTTTAATTTCCATATCCGTTGGTTTGTTTAGAGTTACTTGGATTGTTTGCAAAGGTAAATGCTTTTTCCCATTTTGCCAAGCACGTACAGCAAGATGGAGAAAAAGATGATGGCAGCTCCCGAGGGTACCTGCAGCTGGTACGACAGGAACAGTCCTCCCAGGCAGCCGAGATAGCCGATGCCAATGGAGCCCAGGATGATGCGTGTAAAACTGTGGGTGAACAGATTGGCAGTCATCTGGGGCAGGGTGAGCAGCGAAATGACCAGTACGATGCCCACCATACGCAGACATGCCACGATGGTCAGGGCGATGAACATCATCAGGAGATATTCAAAGAGTGCCACGGGTAGCTGTTGCGAACGGGCAAACTCGCGGTCGAAGGCAATGCACACGATGGGTCGCAGGAAAAGGGTAAAGAAGGCGATGAGGACGGCCGACAGAATGGCCAGGGCCAGGATGTCGGTCGGCGTAATGGTCAGGATATTGCCGAACAGAAAGGCCGACAGGTCGGGAGTGAACCCAGGAGCCAGAAAACTGAAGATGATGCCGACAGCCATGCCGAAGGTCCAGAAGACGGCGATGGCCGAGTCTTCGCGCATGTCGTTCCGCTTGCTGAGCCACTCCACACCGAAAGCCGAGAGGACCGAGAAGACAGCGGCACAGCCCAAAGGGGACAGACCGGTATAGAGTCCGATGCCGATGCCACCGAACGAGGCATGCGTGATGCCACCGCTGATGAAGACCAACCGGCGGGTGACGATGTAGGTACCGATGAGGCCACAGGCAATGCTGGCCAACAGACTTCCCAGCAAGGCATGCTGGAAGAAGGTGAATTGCAGGAGTTCCAGAAGTTCCATGCGCCCGGTTATTTGTTGTAACGCAATTCACCGACAATCAGGAACAGTTCGTCCTTCAGTTCGTCGGGCAGTTCGATGCCACGGAGCTGCAGGCTGCGGCACCAACCGGCCACTTCCTCCTCCTGGCAGGTGAACATCACTTCGCGGAACTCTTCGACTTCCTCTTCGCTGTAGTCGTCCGAGGCGCGTCCGCGAAAACGGTCCAGTTCTTCATCGTCGTAATACTCCACTTGCTTGCTGACGGCAGCCAGCAGGCTTTCCTTTTCGCAGACTTCATGTTGGCCGCAACATTCTGCATCTGCTTCGATGATTTCGGGAGCAGCCTCCAGTTCGCCGCTCTCGATTTTCTTCTCTATCTGTTTGTTGCGTGCATAGCCCACGATCATGGCGACAATGGCCAGCGCGACCAAAGCACCGATTAGTATCCACATTATCCACATAAGCGTATCTTCTCTTTTTCTAGGGTTGCTTTTTTTAATCAGCCTGGCTGGGTTCGTTCACGGTTCGTTCTTCCAGCAGGAAGCCAGCCTGGCGCAGGTGATCCCAATAGCGGGGATAGGATTTTGATACCACTTCCGGGTGGTTGATGCGCAGACCGGGAAACCGGAGGCTGGCAGGGGCAAAGGCCATCGCCATGCGATGGTCTTCGTAGGTGTCGATGCCGGCTTTCCAGTCAGGTTCACAGCGCTCGCCGTCCCATGACAAGGTGCGTCCATCCGTTTCGTGCAGTACATAGCCCAGTTTCCGCATCTCCTTTATCAATGCTTCGATGCGGTCGGTTTCCTTGATTTTCAGACTTTGTAGACCGGTGAAGCGGAAGGGCAGGTCCAGTAGTGCACAAGTTACGACGAAGGTTTGGGCCAGGTCGGGCTGGTCGATGAAGTCGTAGTCCATCCGTTCCCGTGTACAGGGAGTCTTGCGCAGGATTACCGTCGCACTTTGGGACGCTCCGGTTGCCTCCTTTGCGCGGGTCTCGAATACGGTTTCTACTCCCAAGGAGCGGAAAAGGTCTGCTCCTTTGCTGTCGCCCTGGTAGCTTTGGTGGAACAGGCCGGGCAGGGTAATTTCAGCTTCCGGTGCAAGCGCCGTCAGTTGATACCAGTACGAGGCAGCACTCCAATCGCTTTCCACCGAGAAAGGGAGGGGTTGGTAGGGCTTCGGTTCCACCTTCAGCTGCTGTTCGTTCAGCCAATAGGCTTCGGCACCAAAGTCCCGCATCAGTTGCAGTGTCAAATCGATGTACGGACGTGAAATCAGGGTGCCGGAAAGTGTCAGGGTCAGACCCTGGGGTAGGGTAGGGGCTATCATCAGCAGAGCCGAGATGTATTGGGAACTCACATTACCGGGCAGACAGATGCTTTCCTGGGTCAAGGTGCGACCGGTGATGCGCAGAGGCGGGAAACCTTCCTGGCCTACATAGGCGATGTCTGCCCCAAGCTCGCGCAAGGCATCCACCAGCACCTGGATGGGACGTTGCTGCATGCGGGAGGTGCCGGTCAGGGTCCGGCTACCGGGGGTGACAGACAGATAGGCAGTGAGAAACCGCATGGCCGTACCGGCTGCCTGGATGTCGATCGGGTCCTTCCCTTCGCTCAAGGCACGAATCATCACCTGCGTATCGTCGCAGTCGGACAGGTTCTCCACGGGATAAGGGGAGGCACTGAGGGCATGGATGATGAGGGCGCGGTTGCTGATGCTCTTCGAGGAAGGGAGGGGAATGGTGGCCTGCAGTTGGGCGGGTGCCGTTACGATTAGTTGCTTCATACCTATATTTATATACCTATTTAAAGAATGTCACATGTCACATCTGCAAAGTTAGAAATAATCTCGTAATCCTGTTTCCGGAAAGCCGACTTTTATGCGGGGCAACCGTCCTCCTCTTCGGCAAAGAGGTCTGTGGAGAGGTAGCGCTCGCCGGTGTCGGGGAGCAACACCACGACAGTCTTGCCTTCGTTTTCGGGACGTTGGGCCACTTGCAAGGCGGCATACAGGGCCGCTCCCGACGAGATGCCCGCCAAGACTCCTTCGGTCCGGACCAGTTCGCGGGCGGTGCGCAGGGCATCTTCGTCCGTGACGGTTACAATTTCGTCGACCACCGAGGCATCGTAAGTGGCCGGAATGAAATTGGCTCCGATGCCTTGCAGTCCGTGGGGGCCTGCTTTCCCTGCTGAAAGCAAGGGCGAACGGGCCGGTTCTACCGCTACGATAGACAGGTTCGGCCGATGGGCTTTCAGTCCTTTGCCCACGCCGCTCAAGGTTCCGCCGGTACCCACACCGGCCACAAACAGGTCCACTTCTCCGTCGGTGTCGTTCCAGATTTCCTGTGCGGTGGTGCGGGCATGAGCTTCCGGATTGGCCGGATTGTCGAATTGGCGCAGGATGAGGGAGCTGGGCTGTTGGGCATGCAGTTCTTCTGCCTTGTCGATGGCTCCCTTCATACCTTGGTGGCCAGGGGTCAGGACTACCTGTGCTCCCATGGCCTTCAAGAGCAACTGTCGTTCGCGGCTCATGGTTTCGGGCATGGTCAGGACGGCCTGATACCCCTTCACTCGGGCTACCCAAGCCAATCCTACGCCGGTATTGCCACTGGTGGGTTCGATGAGGGTGGCGCCGGGTTGCAGGCGTCCTTCCGCTTCGGCTGCTTCAATCATGGCACGGGCGATGCGGTCCTTGCTGCTTCCACCGGGATTGAACATTTCCAGTTTGGCGAGGACACGGGCACGGATGCTGTGGAGGGCTGTCAGCCGAGACAGCTCCAACAAGGGAGTTTGACCGATCAGTTCGGTCAGATTTGGATAAATCTTTGCCATCATGCTTGGTTGTTAAGAGTGGTTCGTTGCGCAAAGATAGAGAAAAAAAGAAAGGAAGGTGGGAAAAAAGTACTTCAATTATTTTAGATATGAACAAATGTTCATTATCTTTGCATCCATTCAATTGAGAAACAAGATGTCACCTCGTCCTAAGAACATTCGTAAAGTAGACAATCTTCCCGTTGTGTCCGGGTTTAAGCCTATCGGGGTCCGGAAGGGAAATTCGTTGGCAGTTTCGCTTCATTTCGAGGAATATGAAGCCATCAAGCTGTGCGATTATGATTTGCTCACCCAGCAAGAAGCCTGTCGGTCGATGGGGGTCTCGCGGCCCACATTCAGCCGCATCTACACGCAAGCCCGCCAGAAGATTGCCCGGGCGTTGGTGCAGGGACTTCCTTTGCTGATGGAGGGGGGGACTGCTTTTACGAACAGTGAATGGTACCGGTGCGACGCCTGTGGCGTTTATTTCAACACCATCCGGCCGGTGGTAGCCGACGGCAAGCCTTCCTGTCCGGTGTGCGCTTCGACCGCAACAACGATAACTGATACAATATTACTAGAAAAAGAAAAGACGATGAAAAAGATTGCAATTCCTACACGGGACAATGTGGTGGACAATCATTTTGGCCACTGTGAGTTTTATACCATCCTGACGGTGGGTCAGGACAATCGGATTCTGACCAGCGAAACGATTCCTTCTCCGCAAGGCTGCGGCTGCAAGTCGAACATTGCCGGTCAGTTGGAACAGATGGGAGTGAGTGTGATGTTGGCGGGCAATATGGGCCAGGGCGCCTTGAATGTGCTGACCAACCACCATATTCAGGTGATTCGCGGTTGCTCGGGTCCGGTGCTCGAGGTGGCCGAGGCTTACTTGAGTGGCCAGTTGGCCGATTCGGGAGTGGGTTGTGCCGGTCATGGCGATGAACATCACCAATGCAGTCACCACCACGAATAAGTGAAAGGCCCGTGTTCCGGGAATATTCCTTCCCGGATTCGTGTAACAAACAGCCCCTGCTACAAGCATCTGTAGCAGGGGCTGTTTAGGTCATAGGCTGTTGGGCAGTGTCCAATCTCCGGAAAGCCTCCGCAGAGACGGATACCCGGCCCTTTTTTCAGACAGCTGGTTTAGAAGCTAGCCACCGGACGGGTAGCGTAGATGCTGCTCTTGCTGTTGGCTACCAGGAAACCGCTGATGAAGTTGATATACCAAGCTTTTCCTTCCGAGTGTTCCGAAGAGGACCAATAGCCCTTTTGGGCAAAGTTGTGGAATTCATCCTTGCTGTCCTCGCAAATGACTCCTGACTTATAGAGTTCCCACAGCAGGGCCAGTTCGCCGGCAGCAGGCAGGTACCAGTAACCGGGAGCAGTTCCGTCGGTCGTGTATTGGCTGCATAATCCGCCGGCCGGGAAGGTCGACGTGTTGTGGTTGAAGCAGGCGGTGTGGCTCTTTCCGGCAAAGTCGCTCAAGACACCTTTCTGAGCCCAAGCCGTTATCTGACCGCTGTGTACGTCTATAGTCACTCCGTGGATCTGTTCTTCGGCTTTGTCGGTGAAATAAGATTCTACAGTACCTTGATAATACGGTAATGCACCCTGTTCCAACTGGCCGTTGACCGTCGTTTCGTTGGCAATTCCTTCCATGTCGTTGGGCTTGCTTGTCCATTTCACGCGGTATTGGTTATCCCGTAAGGCGACAATGCGTCCGTAAGGAGAAGTTTCCTGTTGGGTCAGCAACTGGCCGTTGGCATCGTCCAGCGCAAAGACAATACCGATACAGGTCTTGTTGGCATCTTTCTCCGTCGAGTAGGTCGCATCGCTATAGTAATAATCTCCGATGCGAGCCGGCTGCATGGGGGTACAGGCCAGGGTAGGTGAGGTGTAGATTTTGCCTTTTTCCCATTGGATTTCCTCGGTTGTAGTGGTTTCATAAATCCGTTGGTCGTTCGTTACCAGCGTGAAATGAAGTTGAGCTTTCCCGGGGAAGAAAGAAATATAGGTTTCGTTCGAAGCTTCAGCCGGTTTGTTTACGGTCAAGATCCCTTTTCTCGGATTGATCAGTTGGCCGGTTTTGAGTTGTAGGGTTGCACTGGAGTAGAGTTCGCCGGAAGTGGCAGTAACGGTGATGCGGGCAATGTTGTTCAAAGGTGTACCGTTGACTGCAAACTGGAATTTTCCGATACTCATCAAGGGGGTCATTTCGCAGGCTGTTGAAACGGTCTGGTCCTGGACGCTGGCTTTGGCTTTCGCCCATACATAGTCATATCGGGTCACGTTAGCCAACGTACCGTCCTGCCCGTTCAGATACAGTTCTTGGGCGAGCGTATCGCTGCTGCTCATGGTCAAAGCTTCTGCCGGGTAAAACAGAGCCAGTTCGTTGTCGTTGTATACTTGGGTCGAGATTTCACCCGTAAACTGGTCGAGTGAGGTGGCGCTTTTGCTAATCACAGCTTTGGGCGTTTTGCTGGTAACAAGTCTCAGTACGGCCAGTTTAGCATTCTCGTTCCACATGCCGTTCAAGGTATGGGCTCCTTCCGATGAGTCGGTCGAACGTACCGGAAGGCTAGCGGTGGCCGAGAAGGGATGAGTGGGCGCTGCTTCCGGCATCGTCACTTTGTTGTCGTCGTCATCGCTACAAGCTGCCAGGCAGAAAGCTATGCCTAAACAGAGGAGAGTGGTTGTCTTTTTCATTCTATTCTTGTTTTCTATTTTTCGTTTTCCGTGCAGAGGCGTTTGCAACGCCTCCCTAAGAAAGGGCAAAGTTAAAAGTTATTCATGGATTTTTCTAATCTATTCACCGAAAGGTGGCTTTTTTTTCAATAAATTAGGGGAATTGCTTTCGGGTTTTTCCGAAAGGCACGCGGCAGTGGTCCTATCCGGTGTATGTCGACCGGTCAGGGACGTATCAGGCCGGTACCGCCCGCGTGCAGTCGGTCTATGTTCCCGCGTTCACCGCGCACAGTGAAACGCAGGTGCTGACGGTGGAAGAGTAAGGGTTTATCGCGCAAATGCGTGGCGGTAGCCGATGACTTTGTCCCAGGCCCCCCGGGTGAAGTCGGGCACCGCCACCGGTGCGCTGCCATTCTCGATGGAGAGGCGCGTCAGTTCGGCCAGGCAGCACCATTCGGCCAGGTCGTACACGTCCATGTCGAGGGGCAGTCCGTTGCGCAGGCAGTACACCAGCCGATAGTCCATCAGGAAATCCATGCCACCGTGTCCTCCCACTTCGCGGGCCTTTTCTTCCAGCTCGCGCAGGATGCGCGGTTTGTATTGAGTCATCAGGGCCTCCTTCACCGAGTCCGAAACCGGAGCGTGACTGTTCAGGTTTTCAGGATCGGGGAGATCGGCCTGCTGCAGTTGCTCGGGTTGGAATACATATTGTTCGATCGGATACTTGTTGGCGAATCCCTTTGTGCCGGTCAGTTGGTACATGCGGCTGTAGGGACGTGGGTTCATCACATCGTGTTGGATGTGGATTGTTTTTCCTTCCAGCGTGCGCAGGAAAGTCATCGTGTGGTCACCGTTCTGGAAGTCGGGCGCTTCCTCGTTCTGGAACTGTTTCACGAGTTCAGGTCCAGTGACAGCCTTGGTGTCCATGGCCACCAGGGTGGTGAGCCGGTCGCCTCGGTGAATGTTGAGCAGTTGGCAGGCCGGGCCCATGCCGTGGGTGGCATAGACATCCCCCCGGAAAGCCCGGTTGTAGTCCAATCGCCAGTTGTTCCAGTAGTACGGCCAGAACTCCTCCAGGTGGTGGATGTAGGCCCCTTCTACGTGCAGCACTTCCCCGAAGAGTCCCTGTTGCGCCATGTTCAGTGTAGTCAATTCGAAGAAATCATACACGCAGTTCTCCAGCTGCAGGCAATGCTTGCGTGTCCGTTCCGCTGTGTTCACTAGCGACCAGATTTCGTCCAGCGTCAGGGCAGCGGGCACCTCGATGGCCACATGCTTGCCCTGTTCCATGGCATAGACCCCCATCTCGGCATGGTGTTTCCAGTCCGAGGCGATGTACACCAGGTCGATGTCCGGTCGTTCGCACAACTGTTTCCAAGCCGTTTCGTCTCCCGTATAGGTAGCCGGTTCTTCCCGTTCGGCATTCCGTACGATCTTCATCGACCGTTCCACGTTTGGGGGCAGGAGGTCGCACAGGGCCACGATGCGGGTTTCCGGCAGGTGCGTCCAGCGTTCCACGGCACTGAGGCCGCGCATGCCCAGTCCGATAAAGCCCACGCGCACGGTATCCAGGGCCGGAGCCGTGAGTTCAATCACATCTTTCTGTCCGGCGGGCCGTGCAGGCACTTCCACCGTGAGCGGTTCGTACGAGGTGCTTTCTGTCGGTTGGGGAGCTTTCGGGGCACAGCCGGTGAAGGCTGTCAGTGTCCATCCCAACAGGAGGGTAGTCCATATCTTTTTCATAAGAGCTGATCGGTTTGTTTGGAATCATTCGCAAAGGTAACGATTCTTTTGGATATCCGATGTCCTGATTAGGGCAAATCCAGCTCTACCTCACGGGTTCCCGTTTCGTCGGTTCCGCGGGCGCCGGCCGTTGGCGTATTGCTGTTCTTCTTGCTTACCAGCCGGATGGAGATTTGATAGGAGCTGTTGCGGTTCAGCTGGAAGTTGCGGTTTTCTGTGCCGGGAGGGTCGTTGCAAAGGGCAACCTGGACATACTTGTTCTTCTTCAGGTCCAAGGTGCCGTCGGGGTTATAGATGAAATTCTGGTCTTTAGGCACATAGGCAATCTGGATATAGGTGGCATCCGCTTCCTTGTCTGCACTGTGCGGTCCTACATAGTAATAGAAGTGTTTGGGATCGTTTGTCAGCTCTATCGGGGCGAAATACGAGTCCTCTTCCGTCTCTTTCGGCGAATGTTCGCCGGGGAAGATATAGGCCTTGCGGGAGGTATTGCCCAGGCGGATGGCATATTTCAGATCGGCTTCAGCCACCTTTTCATCCACCGACAAGGATAGACTCAGCCGGGTGATGATACGTCCCAGGGAGATGGTTATTGCTTTTTTCTCGTCAGGATAGGGTACCAGGTCTCCGACATAATAGCCGAACATATAGATATCCTTCACCAGTCCTACGGAGTCCTTGTGGTCAATGTAGGGCAGATCCACCACCAGTTCCTTGAATTCATCCAAGCTGAGTACATGCTGACCTCCCCCTGCTTGCGCTTTCTCCCGCAGTGCCTTCAGCAGGTCGTCCTGGCTCATGTTGGCCACAGCGCAAAGCGTAGCTTTTCCGGTTAATTTTCCTCCATATTGCGGTTCTTCCACATTCAGTTTCCCGTCGGGATTTTCTCCATTCGCCACCTGATGGAAGCGGTAATAATCGGAGTGTTCGATGGAGTGCTGTCCTTCGCTGTCGAACACCAGCAAGGACAGGGTCCGGATCATATTTTCTCTGGACGGTCTCAAGGGAAACAACGCCCGTGCCTGCACATCCTCTCCTTGCATTTCCATGGCGCTCACAGAAATGGCAATTCCGGGTGCCGTTTGCGGAGTCTGCGCTTCCTCTTGTGTGCATGCTGCCAGCCCAAGCATAAGCAGGCATCCACCTAGATATTTCCAATGGTATTTCATGTTGTTCTATCCTTTTTTATTCCTTAGTCTTCTATGTCAATTTCCACATCCGCATCCCAAGAGACCCGTTGCCATACGATGGCTACAATGCCGTTGGTGACGGTCACCTTTCCCTTGTAATGGTACGAGAAGGCGGCACGCAGTATCTTTTGGTTCAGCATCATTTCATATTGGGTAGGCACATCGTTCACCCGCAGGTTGAAAAGCACGATGACCGATGTAGAGACGGCATCCGTAGGCAGTACGGCGGCGCGCACCTCCAATTCCTTCTCGTTTTTAGAGGTAATGCTTTGGGTGTCGCTTCCCTGCAGTAGCAGTTTCTCGAACTTGTTGCCCGGATAGGCTTTCAAGGTATCGGTCACGGCAGGCGTCCAGTTCCAAATCTTCGTTTCCGGTTGGGCAAGCGGATCTTGCAATCCCGATATATCCACTCCAGCCGGCAGCATTTCGATGCTGTGGATATATTTGTCCGTCGGGTCGGCATACAAGGTGAATTTCAACTGTGCTGTCTGGTTGATGAGCGGGTTAAGCTGGACCAACTGTACCTTGCCTTTTCCCTCTTCAATCTTTAGAGATTCAGCCTGGGTCTGCTTGTACCTTTCATCGGTGGAAATCAGATACTCTCCGTTTTTCACCATCAATCGGTAGGGAGACGCTTTCGTCAGGTCGGTGATAGGTATTCCCTGTTCATCCAGGAAAGCACGGGCAGGCGCTATACCTTTGAACGTATAGCTTCCATAAGGGATATAAAGCGGTGCTACATTCTCGTCCTTTACCTTTCCTTCCTCATCTACTGTACAAGGGTAAAGCCGTTGCTGCTCTCCCTCGCCTTTTACTACGTATGATTTCAGGGTCTTGTATTCACGTTTGTCTGAGGTTTCTCCCTCTATCAGCAGCCACATCGTCGTTCCGTCTTCCAGAGGAAGAATATCTTTACCTTCCAGTAACTGATCATCGGGAGTGAATGACGGGTTCTCGCCGGCTCTGCTCCCGGTTGTCGGTGAAGCCGTCAGCATGCCCGGCAGGGAAGGATGGATTTCCACCATCCCCTCGGGCACCTCGGGTGGCAGGATGCTTTCCTGTTCCGAGCAGGCGGAAAGCAGCAGGAAGCCACCTATCATGCAAATATATTTCTTTATTTCCATATTCTTACGTTGTTGTTTCTTTATTAATCGCGCACAGGGCGGATGGTGATCAAGTCGCTGGTGTAGGAATCAGCAAAGAAAAGTCCCAAACTGGCCGTGGAACTTCCTGCAATCTTTAGCCAGACGCAGCGTTTGTAGGCTCCTTCGTATTTGTTCTTGTAGAGTTTATCACTTTCATCCACTAGTGCATATCTTACCTCAGTGCCAATATTATACAACCTTCCACTTCTAAAATAGCCTGCTACACCTCCGATAGGCAGATATAGAACTTCCGACGGGTTGCTCCACCATGCCTTGTCCTTTGCTACCCATTCGCAACTTCCGCTTTCGTCGGGAGAAAGGTCGTCATCCACTGTAGCTGGGTATCGGGAGATGACGAGGTAGCAATAAAGATTGTTGTATCGCTTGGCAGTCTTGTTATCATACATGGTGGTTTGAGGATCATCACAGAATTTCTTGGCTTCAGACAAGTCTTCAATAATTTTCGGAGTTCCCCCCACCTTAACTTCCCATTTCACGCGATAGGCATTGGGGGTTCCTTGATTCTTGATGGCATAAATTACGCCCCAGTTATATACATAATCTTTGTTTTTTCCCCCCTTCGTATCATTCAAATTACCGCTCTCATCCTGTACCCGTGTCCAATCGTCTTCGTACATGCTCAGTACATATTGGCTCTTGGCTCCATCTTGCGGATCATTCATTTCCTCCCGAAACAGACAGGGGAACGAACCTAAATAGGCCCATTCTTTTCCAGTTTTATCTTTCATCGGATTGCCAGCCCCTATCTTTTCATTATAATTCAAACCATTTCCTCCTATAGCAAACATTTTAGGAAAATCATGTTCTTTATAGAGTGATTTTTTTCCTTCCTCTATACCAGCATCCCAACCACCATCCTCCTCATCTTTAATATCTACATAGTTGCGGAAGGCGATGTTGCCTGAGTATCCCGAAGTGGGCATAATACTCTTGAACTGTTCCTCAGTAGGAACAGACCAACCTTGCGGACAGGGTTGCTCGCCTTTTGAGCCATCCTTTTTTATCCACAGATTTTTTTCCCGGGGGAATATTATATCAGTGGAGTACTTCCCTTGTGACCCATTATTAGATGTATTGATGCCAAATCGGATGATGTTGTCTCCGATCGGCCATTCGTCATCTTTTGTAGGTTTTGCTTTTCCCCCTATGGTATAAACAAAGCAGTTGTGAGGCATTCCGCTTTTCGGAGCAATAGCTTGCTCAGCTTCCATTGGCTTCCAGCCAGGTCTGAAATAAGAGAAGTCCCATGCTTCAAAATTTACTACTGGATATAATATACGATAACCTTTGAAGTCTGGTTCTCCGAGTGAGGCATCTTCTTTAAATGCGGTGCTCAACGGAGTATTCAAATTAATCTTTTTATTTTCATATGTATTCGGGAAATAGGGTATATTTCGGTTGAATTGGTAGAAATAGCCGATTGATTTACGCCAGTCGTCCAGGCTGTTGAGCGGATGTGCCGAATTGGCACCGAGGTTGCGGTCGCTCCACATCACGCCACCGAAGGTTACGGGCTGGCCCAAGTCCTGCTCTTCATAGCCGCCATTCTCATCTGTTTGGTCTGTTTCCCCGTCCAGCCATTCATACACACGGGGCACCACGGTGACAATACGCACATCGTTGCCCATAATCATGAACTGAAGCACGTAACGATAGTTCGGCAGGAAACGCAAGGGGACAGAACTTCCTCCTTCACCTACCTGATAGCTGTCGTACACCGGGCAGGTAACGGTCATTGTGGCTCCACCATCTTCTACTTTATATCCATCCTGACCCGCAAAATCATTGAACGCGTTGGCAGTTCCCTGCAATGTAATCTCTACTTGCATGGGTTCTTTATCCGCTTCTGCAGTAGGAAACAGCAATATACTGTTCACTTTTTGGGGGGTAATGCCGATGGCTAGGCCTCCGTTTTCTGGAGACAAGGTAAAGTCCTTACAGGTCTTCTTGTCGTATGATGTAAATTGGCCTTTTTTGATATCGAATTCCCCCGAACTAGGTCTATCGAGAACCTTGATGCTTTTCAGGAAAATATTCTTGAATTTACCTTCTTCTTCTTTGGTCTCATCGGCCTGCTGCACGACCTCGAATTCCACTTTTGAGAGAATATGCTTGAACTCCAGTGGAATGATGTAGCTCGTAGTAGTGGGTCTATTCTCGGTCTTGGACGCATAGCGCAAGTCGGGAATTAGGTTTTCCTCACGATACTTCAAGGTATATACCGGATTGTCCGTTGAAGGGGTCTTTAAATACTCATCGCTGGTCACGTTTCCTTCCACCTCCGGGTCGGTGAGTCCGTAGAAATCAATGACATCTGTTGAGGAGTTCTTGAAAGCCAATTCCTCCCCTTCCGGCATATTCATGACAATCAGCTGATTGTCTTCCCCAAGTTCGGTGTCTTTTCCGCAGGCATCAAACCGATAGATGCGTTCTTCCCCTCCGTTTTCATCGCCATACGCCCAGATGCGGTAAAGGGTACCCACCGGGAAGAATCCTTTTCTGTTGGCCGCACGTGTTTCGACTACTACCTGCTGTGCGTTCACTCCCTGGAAGCGAAGTTTGCCATCGCCCGGTTGCTGTCCATCCAGCACCAGTCGCTCCTCCTGGCAAGCGGTCATGACCAGTAAGGTCAGCAAAAGGTAGAATAGATTGTATGTTGGTTTCATATCGTTTTATGCTTGGTTTTTAGGGTGTCC
>AMCI01001106.1_pt1 | contig 39056 bp, 28 predicted proteins | sample 419838 | NCBI WGS metagenome assembly AMCI01 (sample SAMN01090643, study PRJNA158313) | gut metagenome
CCTTCTTTTTACCAAGACCGTTCTGTTATTTCACACAGCTCACCTTCATGGCCTGGATAATCGCCGAATCGAAACCGGCATGTTCCAATTCATTGATGCCCTTGATGGTGATTCCACCCGGTGTGCATACCTTGTCGATTTCCACACTGGGATGCGTATCGTTGTTCAAAATCAAAGCAGCTGCTCCCTTGACCGACTGAGCCACCATCTTTTGGGCAGCCTGCGGGTAAATACCCAATTCCACACCGGCCTGCATGGCAGCCTGAATGTATTTCAATACGTAAGCAATGCCACACGAAGTCAAAGCAGTCGTAGCGGCAATCTGACTTTCGGGAATCAACATGGCTGTCCCCATCTCATTGAAGAGGTCGAGCATCAGCTGTTCCTGTTCCTTGCTGGCATTGCGGCTTGCAATAAGTGTCATACTTTCCAACTGGGAAATGGCCGTGTTCGGCACCAAGCGGAATAGGGTCAGTTCAGGACCTACGCTCTGCGTCAGCTGGTCGAACGAAACACCGGCAGCTACCGAAACCAGTATCTGATTGGGGTTCAGGTGGATCACGCTCAACACCTGATCGACCAACCACGGCTTGACAGCCAGAATCACCAGATCGGCTTCTTCAATCGCCTTCGGATTCTCGGTCGTCACCTTGATTTCCGGATACTCAGCCTGCAACTTCTCCAAAATGCCACTGTACGGATCGGCCACTGTCACATCAGCAGCCTGAATGATACTTCCTTGTGCAATGCCACGGGCAATGGCTCCACCCATGTTGCCTGCACCAATAATTGCTACTTTCATACGGTATGATTAAGATTACGTCTGTTTCCTACAAAGATAAACAAGATTTCAGAAAGAATTCCCTTTTCCGGCAAATAAATAAGCCCACCGGACCAACAGGGGACCAGCAGGCTTATTATGAACGACAAATTGTATAATCAGCAGGGAAATATCCCGCAGTAATCAATGGTAGTTAGCCCAGCAGCTTGCGGAAGCGGCGCAGGAATTCGTCGGCCTCGGCACGGCTCAGGCAGAGCGGGGGCAACAGACGGATGACGTTGGTACCGCTGACACCGGTGAATACATGTTCTTCGAAGAGCAAGCGGCGACGCAGTTCCTTGATGGGTTCTTCGAACTCCATACCGATCATCAACCCCTCGCCACGCACTTCCTTGATTTGGGGAAGTTTCTTCAGTTCGGCCAACAGGTAAGCACCTACTTCGGCGGCATTTTCTACCAGATGCTCGTCCTTCATCACGTCGAGTACGGCAATGGCAGCTGCACAGGCCAGGTGATTGCCACCGAACGTGGTACCCAGCTGACCGTACAGGGGCTTGAACTTCGGACTGATGAGGACAGCCGCCATCGGGAAACCGTTGCCGATGCCTTTGGCCACCGTAATCATATCCGGACGGATGCCCGCATGCTGATGGGCAAAGAACTTGCCGCTACGGCCATAACCCGACTGAATTTCGTCGAGCACCAATACCGCATTGGCTTCCTCACACGCCCGACTCAGTTCCTGCAGGAACGATGCTTCGGGAATACGGATACCACCGACCCCCTGGATGCCTTCGATGATGACGGCACAGACATCGCCCTTGGCCAGTTCGGCACGGGCTGCCTCGATATCGTTCAACGGCAGGTAAGTCACATGACCGTTGTCGTTCACCGGTGCAATGATGTTGGGGTTATGGGTAGCTTCCACCGCCAATGACGTACGGCCATGGAAGGCCTTGCAGAACGACAGGATACGCTTGCGGCCGTTGTAGAACGACGCCAGCTTCAAGGCGTTTTCATTGGCTTCGGCACCGCTGTTGATCAGAAACAGCTGATAGTCGTCGTAGCCCGACAACTCACCCAAGCGGTCGGCCAGTTCCTGTTGCAGGCGGTTGATGACCGAGTTGGAATAGAAGCCCAGTTCGCCCACCTGACGGCTGATGGCCTCTACATAATGCGGATGGGCATGTCCGATGGAAATCACCGCATGGCCTCCATAGAGGTCGAGGTACTCGGTACCCTGGTCATCCCATACGTGGCATCCCTTTCCTTTTACGATGTTGACATCGAAAAGGGGATATACATCGAATAGTTTCATACGCTTTTCAATTATTATTATCAAGAATGAAAGTCTCCTGGATTTCCGTCCGGAAGTCCCGGAGGCCCCATATACCAGTTCGGGGCCGATCTTAGAAAGCCGACGGCTTCAGGCGCAGGCCCACGGTTTCCTCGAGGTTGAACATCAGGTTCATGTTGTGTACAGCCTGACCGCTGGCGCCCTTCAGCAGGTTGTCGATGCAAGAGACAATCAGCAGTTTGTCGCCATGCTTTTCCAGGTGCAGCAGACACTTGTTGGTGTTCACCACCTGCTTCAGGTCGATGTTCTTCTCTACAATGTGGACGAACGAGTCTTCCGCATAATAGTCCTGATACATCTTCACCAGTTCATCAAGTTCCACCTTGCACTTCACCACCAGGGTGGCAAAGATACCGCGGGGGAAATCGCCCCGATACGGGATGAACTCGATGTCCGAATGGAAGCTCTGCTGCAGCTGCTGCAGCGACTGCTTGATTTCGGGCACGTGCTGATGGCTGAACGGTTTGTAGATGCTCAGGTTGTTGTTCCGCCAGCTGAAATGGCTGGTGGCTCCGGGTTTCACGCCGGCACCGGTACTTCCGGTAATGGCATTCACGATGACATCCTCGTTCAGCAACAGGTGCTTGGCCAACGGCAGCAAGCCCAACTGGATACAGGTGGCAAAGCAACCGGGATTGGCCACATGCTTGCTGTGGCAGATGGCACGGCGGTTCAGTTCGGGCAGACCGTAGATGAAGTCATGGTCGTCGCTCTTGATGCGGTAGTCCATGCTCAGGTCGATAATCTTCAAGTCCTCGGGCAGGTTGTGGCTGTCCATGAACTTACGGGTATCGCCATGCGCCGTACAGAAGAACAGCACGTCGATGTCATCGAAGTTCAGCTGGTCGGTAAACACCAGGTCTGTCTCGCCGTACAAGCCTTCGTGCACATCGGTCACCGGGTTGCCGGCATTGCTGTTGCTATGAATGAATTTAATCTCTACTTCGGGGTGGTTCAACAGCAGACGAATCAGTTCGCCTGCCGTGTAACCTGCCCCACCTATAATTCCTACTTTAATCATGATTCAAAAAGCGGTTGGGTTCTTCGGGAATAATCAACAGTAAAATGAAATAGATAATGCCTCCGGCAAATGCCGTAAACACCGTGGCCAACGCATAGACGACACGTACCAACGACACGTCCAATCCGAAAAAATCAGCCAATCCGGCACATACACCGGCCAGCATCCGGTCTTTGCGGGAGCGATATAACTTCTTTTCCTTTTCTGATTGCGATTAGATACCTTCCTTTTCTTCGGGATGGTTGGCATAATATGCACGCAGGGCGGTCGAAGTGACCTTGATGAAGCCCTTGGCATCATCGGCCGTCCAACCCTTCTGCATTTCGCCGTATTCACCGAACTTGTTCTTCACCAGGTCGTCTTCGCTTTCCACACCGACGGTCGAGAACGACAACGGGCGCAGTTCGAGGATGGCCGTACCGTTCACGTTGCGCTGTGATTCCTGCAACATGGCTTCGATATCGCGCATCACCGGTTCCAGGTACTGGCTTTCGTGCAGGAACATGCCGTACCAGTTGGCCACCTGGTCCTTCCAGTACTGCTGCCACTTGCTCAACGTATATTTTTCGAGGAAACGGTGCGCACCGATAATCAGCATCGGAGCGGCAGCTTCGAAGCCCACACGACCCTTGATACCGATGATGGTGTCGCCCACGTGCATGTCACGGCCGATACCGTAGGCAGCTCCGATTTCTTCCACCTTCTGAATAGCCAGGATGGGATCGTCGAAGCGTTCGTCGTTCACCGCCTTCAGTTCCCCTTTTTCAAACGTCAGACGCAACTGTTCGCTGCCTTCCTTGGTCACCTGCTTCAGGTAAGCCGATTCGGGCAAGCCCTGGGCTGAATCCAGGATTTCACCGCCACAGATGGACGTACCCCAGATACCCACGTTATAGGAATATTTCAATTTAGCGAAATCGGCCGCAAAACCATGTTGGTTCAGGTAATCGATTTCTTCCTGACGGCTCAACGTCATGTCGCGGGTCAGCGTAATGATTTCCACCCCCGGAGCCAGAACCAGGAACGTCATGTCGAAGCGAATCTGGTCGTTGCCTGCACCGGTTGAACCGTGTGCAATGGCATCGGCACCGATTTCATTGGCATAACGGGCAATAGCCAAAGCCTGGAAGATACGTTCCGAGCTCACCGAGATAGGGTATGTACCGTTACGCAGCACGTTACCATACACCATGTAGCGCAGGCTCTTGTCGTAATATTCACGGGTCACATCGAGAGTAACGTACTTCACGGCACCCAGTTTATATGCATTTTCTTCATTCTGCTTCAGCTGTTCTTCACTGAAACCACCGGTATTGGCACAAGCCGCATACACTTCATATCCTTTTTCTTTCGCCAGGTACATTACAGTGAACGAAGTATCCAGACCTCCACTGAATGCCACAACGACTTTTTTCTTCTTTTCCTCCATAAGGCTATAATATTTATAAGTTCTTTCAATGCTGATTATTCATTAAGACCCCTTTAAATGGTGTCTTCTTCGTGCAAGGCCGGATCGTAAAGCATCGCTGTACAGATACAGAACTTGCGGTTCTTGGCCACCAGGATGTCGTGGTTGATACATCCCTCACAACCCTTCCAGAACGCCGCATCATCGGTCAGTTCGTTGAAGGTCACCGGCACATAACCCAATTCGGTATTCATCTTCATCACTGCTGCCCCGCTGGTCAGACTGAAGATTTTCGCTTTCGGCCAGCGCAGACGAGCCAAGCGGAACGAAGCCGCCTTGATGCGCTTGGCCAACCCCAGCCCGCGATAGTTCGGATGAACAATCAAACCCGAGGTAGCCACGTATTGTTTGTTTCCCCACGATTCAATGTAGGTAAATCCTGCAAAATCCTCTCCACACAAGGCAATGATGGCCTTGCCTTCCTTCATCTTCGTAGCCACATATTCGTGGGTACGTTCTGCGATGCCCGTTCCGCGTACTTTAGCTGCTTCCCTGATGGTATCTAAAATCTTATCCACGTAAACTTCATGTGAGGCGTCAGCCACCATCACATCCACTTGTTTAGCATCCATTTCTTCTCTTTAATATATAGTTGTGTTAATGTATATTCGGTATAATGGTTGAAAGAGCCTTTTTCACTTGCGCATGCGTACATCCTTCGCGCACCACCAGCATCAAGGTATCGTCGCCGGCAATGGTGCCCAGTATTTCATGAAAATGGCTGTTGTCGATATCATATGCCAAGCTGCTGGCATAACCCGGTCTTGTCTTGATGACCGCCAAGCCATGAGAAAATTCAATCGACTTGAAACCGTTGAACAACAACAGTTCGCCCGCAGTATGCGGTTCTGTCATCCGTTTGTACATTGTGTTGTTGGGCAATACATATACGTAATTGCCATTCATGCTGGCCGCCTTGGCCACCTTCAACTGCTTCAAGTCACGAGAAAGGGTAGCCTGAGTCAGCTGGAATCCTTCCTTGGCCAACTCCTGCAACAATTCTTCCTGACTTCCTACTTCTTTGCTCGAAATAATGATTTTTATTGCATCTAATCGACTGCTTTTCGTATTCATGGTTGTATAATTATTCTTATGGACCGCAAAATTACCAAATATTTCGGAATATAGATACAAAATCGAGAATATTTTTTAACCACTTATGCAAAATCAGCTTTTTTCCCCTTTCAAATCCTGTTTCCTGCCCTTCAAAAAGCACTTACAAACGGCCCTTCGGGAGAATTGCACATTACATGTTCTGCAACACATAACCTCCCAGGCCTAAGGAATATTGCCCCAAAACCTACCGTATTCTAACCAAAAAGACTACATTTGCGTTACTATACATTATTCCTAAAATCAATCAAAAGCATGAAACACACGTATTTTTTTGCAGTCGACCTGGGAGCGACCAGCGGACGTACCATCTTGGGCTGCCTGGGAGAAGAATCCCTGGAGCTGAAGGAAGTGACCCGCTTCCCCAATACCATCATCGAAGCCAACGGACATTGCTATTGGGACATCTATGCCTTGTATCACGAAATCATCCGGGGACTGAAAAAGGCGGCGCAGGAGAAATGGCCCATCCAATCCATCGGTATTGATACCTGGGGAGTGGACTTTGTGTGCATCGGACGCGACGGCGAACTGCTGCGCAATCCCTACAGTTACCGCGACCCCCAGACGGTCGGCGCTCCTGAAGCCTTCTTTACCCAAATCCCCCGCGAACGGGTATATGCCCTCACCGGCAACCAAATCATGAACTTCAACTCGCTGTTCCAGTTTTCAGCCCTCCACCGCCGGCATTGTTCTGCCCTCGAGATGGCCGACAAGATTCTGTTCATGCCCGACGCCCTGGGCTATCTGCTCACCGGCGAACAGGTGATGGAGTATACCATCGCCTCTACCTCGCAACTGATGAACCCCCGCACGAAGCGTTTTGAAAAGGAACTGATGGATGCCGTGGGCGTACGCGAAGAACAGTTCGGCCGCTTTGTCCTGCCGGGCACGCCCATGGGTACCCTCTCGGAAGAAGTACAACGGCTCACCGGACTGGGTGCCATCCCGGTCATCTCGGTAGCCGGACACGATACCGCTTCGGCCGTAGCGGCTGTCCCCGCCCAGAACGAACGCTTCGCCTTCCTGAGTTCTGGCACCTGGAGCCTGATGGGCATCGAAGTGAAGGAAGCCCTCATCAACGAAGAAAGCTACGCCCAGAACTTCACCAACGAAGGCGGCGTGGAAGGTACTACCCGCTTCCTGAAAAACATCTGCGGCATGTGGCTGCTGGAACGCTGCCGCAAGGAATGGGAAGCCGACGGACACAACTACTCCTACCCCGAACTCATCGAAGCAGCCTTGGCGGCCCCGGCCTTCCGCAGCCTCATCAACCCCGACTCGCCCTGCTTTGCCAATCCCGACTCGATGCGGGAAGCCATCGGACATTACTGCCGCGAAACCGGTCAGCCGGTGCCCGAAACCTACGGCGAACTCACCCGCTGCATCTTCGACAGTCTGGCCCTGCGCTACAAACAGATTTTTGGACAGTTACAACAAATGGCTCCCTTCCCCATCGAACGCCTGCACATCATCGGCGGCGGTTCGCGCAACCAACTGCTGAGCCAGTTTACCTGCAATGCAGTCGGCGTTCCCGTCACTGCCGGTCCCAGCGAAGGTACCGCCATCGGTAACCTCATGCTGCAAGCCAAAGCACATGGATGCGTCGGCAATGTGGCCGAAATGCGCCGCCTCATCAGCCGGTCTATCGAAACCGTCTCGTTCGAACCGCAGGAGGCCGAAGCGTGGGAAACCGCTTACCAGCAATACCTGGCTCACTACCGGGAAAATATCTGAACCCCAGGACAGGAAAACCGGTGAGACCGATATTTTACCGGTTTTCCCGCCCCCATTTCAAAAAGAATGTGTATATTTGTCCACTACTGAACAATCTAACGATAGAACCTATGAAATCAATTCTCGACAATCGTCCTGCACTCGCAAAAGAAGTAAACAAAGTGGCTGAAGTAGCCGGATACCTGTGGCAAAAAGGATGGGCCGAACGAAACGGAGGCAACATCACCGTCAACATCACCGAATATGTAGACGACGAAATCCGCCAGATGCCGGCCATCAGTGAAGTAAAACCGATTGGTGTGACTCTGCCCCACCTGAAAGGCTGCTATTTCTACTGCAAAGGAACCAACATGCGTATGCGTGACCTGGCCCGCTGGCCCATGGAAAACGGCTCCATCATCCGCATCCTGGACGATTGTGCCAGCTATGTCATCATCGCCGACCATCCCGTGAAGCCGACATCGGAACTGCCTTCCCACCTGAGCGTACACAACTACCTCATCGGCAAAGGTTCTCCCTACAAGGCTTCGGTACATACGCACCCCATCGAACTGGTAGCGATGTCGCACAACAAGAAGTTCATGGAAAAGGACGTGGCTTCCAACTTGCTGTGGAGCATGATTCCGGAAACCAAGGCCTTCTGTCCGCGTGGCTTGGGTATGATTCCTTATGCCCTGCCCAGCTCGGTAGAATTGGCTGAAGCCACCATCAAGGAACTGGACGACTATGATGTGGTGATGTGGGAAAAACACGGCGTATTTGCCGTTGACTGCGATGTAATGGCCGCCTTCGACCAAATTGACGTGCTGAACAAATCGGTGCTCATCTACATTGCGGCCAAGAACATGGGCTTCGAACCCGACGGCATGACGCAGGAACAGATGAAGGAAATGAGCGTGGCATTCAACCTGCCCAAATAACGGCTTTTAATCTACCAACATAATTGTAGCACGTTCCCCCTTAGCGTGGGAATGATAAAGTAGGAGGTCAACAAGCATGCATTGTTCATCTCCTACTTTTCTTATTATTTCCACTTATCAAATCCGAGGAGTACAAAGGGGTATGATTGAACTCCCGCTTTCTCTTTTTATGGAATAATCTAGTATACATACAAAAAACACAACAACCTATGAAACACCTTCTTGCACTAATTGCCCTACTCTTCTGTTGGTTAGGAGAAGTCCAGGCGTCCCATCAACCTCAGTTCTCTACTGCAGGCTTCTACGAACTGCCCCATTCGGGACGAACCGTCCATTCGATGAATCCGGCCTGGCGCTTCTGCAAAGGAGCCGCAACCGGCGCAGAAGCACTGACTTTCGACGACAGTTCTTGGAACGTCGTCTCCCTGCCTCACGGCCTGGAATACCTGCCCGTCGAAGCCAGCGGCTGCATCAATTACCAAGGCGAAGCCTGGTACCGCAAACATTTCACCCCCGCCCCCGAGCTGAAAGGACAGAAGCTCTTCCTGCATTTCGAAGCCATCATGGGGAAAAGCAAGGTCTTCGTCAACGGCCGGCTCCTGGCCGAACATTACGGCGGATACCTGCCCGTAGTGGTAGACGTGACCGATGCCCTGCAATGGGACCGCGACAACGTGATTGCCGTATGGACCGACAACAGCAACGATCCCAACTACCCTCCCGGCAAAGCCCAGGAAGTACTCGACTTCAGTTATTTCGGAGGCATCTACCGCGACTGCTGGCTCATTGCCCACCGTTCCGTTTACATCACCGACCCCAACCAGGCACAGGAAACTGCCGGCGGCGGATTGTTTGTCGCCTACGACCGGGTGTCGGATGCCTCGGCCACCGTCCTGCTGCAGACGCAAGTGCGCAACGACAGCCGCCAGGCCTTCCGCGGAGTCGTAGAATATGAACTGCAACAGCCCGACGGACAAACAGCCGCCCGGGTGAACACGACCTTCCAGGTGCGTTCCGGAAAGGCCGTCACTACCCGAGACAAAGTCACCCTGAAGACACCGCAACTGTGGAGTCCCGAACAGCCGAACCTCTACAACCTGATTGTCCGCATCCGCGACTCCAAAGGCCAGGTGGTAGACGGCTACCGTCGCCGCATCGGCATCCGCAGCATCGAGTTCAAGGGCAAGGATGGTTTCTGGCTCAACGGAAAGCCCTACAACCAGCCCCTCATCGGCGCCAACCGTCACCAGGACTTTGCCCTCATTGGCAACGCCCTTTCCAACGGCCTGCATTGGCGCGATGCCAAGAAACTGCGCGATGCAGGACTGAAGGTCATCCGCAATGCCCATTGTCCGCAGGACCCCGCCTTCATGGATGCCTGCGACGAACTGGGATTGTTTGTCATCGTCAACACTCCCGGCTGGCAATTCTGGAACGAAGCTCCCGTCTTTGCCGAACGGGTGTACGACGACATCCGCCAATTGGTCCGCCGCGACCGCAACCACCCTTGCGTCTGGCTGTGGGAACCCATCCTGAACGAAACCTGGTATCCGGCCGACTTCGCCAAACGCACCTTGAACATCGTCAGTGAGGAATATCCCTTCCCCTACTGCTACTCGGGCTGCGACAGCGAAGCCCGCGGACATGAAATCTACCCCGTGCAGTTCGCCCACCCCGCCAATGCCGACAAGGACTGGGCCCTGCAACACCTCGACCCGAAAGTGACTTACTTCACCCGCGAATGGGGCGACAACGTGGACGACTGGAACTCACACAATTCTCCCAGCCGGGCAGCCCGCAACTGGGGCGAACAGGCCATGCTGGTCCAGGCACAGCATTATGCAGCCCCCAGCTACCCCTACACCAGTTACGATGCCTTGTACCGCACCCCATCCCAACATGCAGGCGGCTGCCTCTGGCACGCGTTCGACCATCAGCGCGGCTATCATCCCGACCCCTTCTACGGAGGACTGATGGATGCTTTCCGTCAACCCAAATATGCCTATTACCTGTTCCAGGCACAACGCAGTGCAGAAACCCAGGAACGCCTCTTCGAGACCGGCCCTATGGTATATATCGCTCACGAAATGACGCCCTTCTCGCCAAAGGATGTCACCGTCTACTCCAACTGTGAAGCCGTACGCCTTACCTATAATCAAGGAGGAAAGACCTGGACCTACACCCGTCCACAAACTTCGGAAGGCATGCCCTCGCCCGTCATCACCTTTAAAGATGTGTACGATTTCATGATTGACAAGAACCTGTCGATGAAGGAACACAAACAAGACGAAGTCTTCCTGCGGGCCGAAGGATTGATAGACGGGAAGGTAGTCGCCACCCACGAAGTACGCCCCGCCCGCCGTCCCGAAAAGCTCCTGCTGTGGGCCGACCACGAAGGCATGGACCTGCAGGCCGACGGTTCCGACCTGGTGACCGTCATCGCTGCCGTAGCCGACAAGAACGGCCACATCAAGCGTCTGAACAATTACCGCATCCAATTCCAGGTGGAAGGCGAAGGACGTATCCTCGGCGATGCCCACATCGGCGCCAATCCCGCGCCGGTGCAATGGGGTACTGCTCCGGTCCTGATCCAATCGACCTTGAAACCCGGCAAAATCCGCGTCATCGCCAGCGTATGGTGGAAAGGCTCGCAAATGCCCACCAGTGCCGTGCTGGAACTGGAAAGCAAACCGGCTGCCCATCCCATGATCTATGCCGCAACGGAAGCTGCCCGCATCCCCCTGCACAGCATCGCGGAAGGAAACCATGCTGCCAAGCAACCGATCATCGACCTGGAAGCCGAACAACGCCGAAAAGCGGAAAACGACCGCAAACTGAAAGAAGTGGAACAACAACAGGCTGATTTCGGAGAAAAGAACTGACAAACGAAGAGACTGCTGACATTCATTCCTTGACAAAAGCCGAAGAATGTCAGCAGTTTTTCGATATCACTTTGATTAATTAATGTATCTTTGCCCACTCATCCATCCCTATAAAACGACATGAAAAAACCAGCAACTTTTCTGGCTGCCGGCGCAGCCCTTGTCTGCACCCTGCTTTGCCCGACATTAGTCAACAGCAGTTGTGCAGCCCCCCAACACCCAACCCAGGATACCCTTGTCCGTCCCCAGGACACCGGACTGAATGCCATGCGCTACAGCAGTCCCGCCGTGCCTCGCCAAGTGGACTTCTGCGGACAGACCATCGACCTGACCCGCTTCGACCGCCACGAACGGATGGACCGCGAACTCCTGGCGTTTGCCTACATGCACAGTACTTCGTTACAGATGATCAAGAAAGCCAACCGCTACTTTCCCGTCGTAGAACCCATCCTGAAGGAAAACGGTGTGCCCGACGACTTCAAATACCTGATGGTCATCGAAAGCAACCTGAACCCGCAAGCCCGCTCCCGGGCCGGTGCTGCCGGTCTCTGGCAGTTCATGCAAGGTACCGGACGCGACTACGGACTGGAAGTGAACAAAAACATCGACGAACGCTATCACGTGGAAAAAGCTACCCGCGCGGCTTGCCAATACCTGAAGGATGCCTACCGTAAATACAACGATTGGGTGGCTGTGGCTGCCTCGTACAATGCCGGCCAGGCACGCATTGCCCGCCAACTGGACCGTCAGAACGTGGACGACTCACTCGACTTGCTGTTGGTGGAAGAGACAGCCCGCTACGTCTACCGCATTCTGGCAGCCAAAATTCTGTTCAGTGACCCCACTGCCTTCGGCTTCCGCCTGCGTGCATCCGACCTCTATGCCCCTATACCCTATACCGAGGTAAGCGTCAACCACGGCATTGCCGACCTCATCGCCTTCGCCCGCAGCAAAGGTACCACCCTGGCTCTGCTGAAGATGCTGAATCCTTGGCTGCGCGAATCGTCACTGATGAACCAAAGCCGACGGACGTACGTTCTGCGCATCCCCACACCGGAAGGCTTGACCTACGATCCGCAGAAACTGGTTCCCCACGACCGCCGTTGGGTGGTGGAATAAACGTCATCAAACAATTGACATTCCACCCTTTGTTTTTCCGCGCGCAAGTATTTACCCGTCCTTGCGTGCGGTTATTTTTGTCCTTTTATCTTCATGAGAAAGGTTTATCACCTAGGTGCGGAAGTTTCATCACTTAGGTGATACAATTGTTTCACTAAGGTGAGGAAGTTGTATCACCCAAGTGATACAGTTGTTTCACCCAAGTGATACGACTTACAGATACCGATACAAATCCCTACATCTGCCCCTGAAAGCAGCAACTTCTCCCTACGTTGCCCCCATACAGACGAATGCCCCTCTGCTGCAGTACTTGTAGCAGAGGGGCATTCGTCTGTATGAGGGTTTCAACACACCTTAATCATGAGATCCGCTCATTCCCAATGTCCTCGGGTAAAATCGGGAATTGGAATCGGGACACTTCCTTGACGGACGGAAAGTTCGCTCAACTCGGTGATGCACGACCATTCAGCAGCATCGTACACATCCTGATCGAGCGGCAGGCCGTGACGCAAGCAATACACCAAGCGATAGTCCATGATATAGTTCATCTCGTTGGGCATCTCCTTGCGGCGAGCTTCTCCACCAATCTCTCGCGTAAACGGATGCTGATAGCGGTCGAGCAGTTCCTGCAAGGCTTCTCCGGCCAAAGGCTCCTTGCCGTGACCATCGAGGAAGAGGCAAGGCACCGGATATTTCTGCAGAAAGCCTTTCGTGCCGCAGAGCGTCTGGTGACGGCTGTACGGACGGGGCGTAGCCACATCATACTGCAACAGGATGGTGCGCCCCTTCACCGTACGGATAAGGGTAGAGTTCACGTCGCCCATCTCGTAGGGCTGCTGTGCCTCCCGCGAATCGGCTCCGAAAATCCGTTCGGCATAGGCCGACAAGCCCGCCTGACGCGACGACATCGACACCAGATAATCCAACCGGTCGCCACGATGAATGCCCATCCATTGACAGATGGGACCCAAGCCATGGGTAGGATACGGATTGCCGGTATGCTGCTGACTGTAGAGCTTCATCCAATGATTGTGATACCCTCCCTGGGTCTCATCGGCGAAATAATGACGACGCAGGTCGTGGATATAAGCCCCTTCGGCATGCGTAATCTCACCCAGCACCCCTTGCTGCACCATATTCAGTGCCGTCAGCGCATAGGCATCATAGCAACAGTTTTCCAGCATCATGCAATGGCGGCGCACCTGTTCGGCAGTGTCCACCAGCCGCCAGCAATCGGCTACACTCATGGCAGCCGGCACTTCCAGCGCCACATGCCGCCCCTGCTGCAAGGCATAGACTGCAATGTCGGTATGGGTCAGCCAATCGGTGCAGATATACACCAGGTCGAGGTCGGTCCGTTCGCACAGTGCCTGCCAACCGCCGGTCTCGGCATACCGCGTCGCTGCAGTCCGGCCAAAGCGCTGCAATACATCGGCGGCACGATCGAGGTTCTCGGTGCGCAAGTCGCACAGCGCCTTTACCTCCACCCCCTCCAGGTGCATGTAACGTTCCAGTGCCAGGATGCCCCGGTTGCCCAATCCCACAAAACCGATCCGGACGACGGGAATCGGTTCACAAGCCAATTGAAGTACATTCTGTGGTTTCATCTACGGTCTATTCTCTTGATGCTCGGTTAGTCTTCGGATTATTCAGTCTATTTTCCAAACAGCAAAGATAAACATAATATTTGAATAACCCGACGCAGCCCGAGGCAAAGTAAAACAAAGGTGCGCCTGCGGACGGACCACAGACGCACCTGCCTATTTTGGTTTTTCAATCCATGTCTTCCAGCGACTGGCGCAATCAGATGATGGAATGTTTCTTGGTAAACTCGATGATTTCGGGAATGTAACCGAAAGCCAACCCTGTCACGGTATCGGCACAGCCGTAGTACACCGCTACGCGACCGGTTTCGGGGTCGTGCAACGCGGCACACGGGAAGCAGACATTCGGCACATCGCCCATGCATTCGTACGGTTCACGCGGCGAAATGAGGTAGGGTCCCGAACGGTACTTCACCTTCCAGGGTTCGTCCAGGTCGAGCAGGGCCGAACCGAAGGCGTACACATAACCGTTGCACGAACGGAGCACGCCGTGATAGAACAGCAGCCAGCCTTCGCTCGTTTCGATGGGAATGGGACCGGCTCCAATCTTCAGGCACTGCCAAGCGCTTTCCTCGAACGGAGCAGGCGACATGACGTGACGGTGGCGTCCCCAAAATTCCAGGTCGGGCGATTCGCTGTAGTAGATGTCGCCGAACGGTGTATGACCGTTGTCGCTCGGACGGCTCAGCATGGCAAAGCGGCCGTTGATCTTGCGCGGGAAGAGCACCCCGTTGCGGTTGAACGGCAGGAAAGCATTTTCCACCTGGTGGAAAGTCTTGAAGTCGGTAGTCCAAGCCACGCCGATGGTGGGCTGTCCCTTGTAGCCGTTGCACCAAGTCACGTAGTAGCGGTCGTCAATGAAGCATACACGCGGGTCGTATCCATACACCCATTCGCCCACTTCGGGAATGTCGCACTGGAACTGCAGCTTCTCGGGGCAGATGTCCCAATGGATGGCATCCTTGCTGAAGCCCACATGCAGGGCCATGCGACGGTTGGTATCGTCGCAACGGAACACGCCGGCATAGCCTTCACCGAAAGGCACCACGGCACTGTTGAATATACTATTGGAAGTGGGTAGCAAGTCGCGCGGAATGATAGGGTTGGCACTGCAGCGCCACATGACCTGCTTACAGCCTTCGGGACGGTCTTCCCAAGGCATACCGGGCAACGGATTGCCCACAATCTTCAGTTCACTCATAATGTCTCTATTTGTTTTAGGTGAGTTATCTGTTCTATTTATGGTTTCTATCGCGAAAGGCCGACAGACCTATTTCTTTTCCTCGTGGGTGAACGGCACGAACCAGGTCATCAGGAAGGCCGGAATGGTAGCCACCAGCACAAAGATGAAGAAGTTCTGATAACCCAAGGCATCGCTCACATAGCCCGACATCATACCCGGCAGCATCACACCCAGGTTCATGATGCCCGAAGCAAAAGCATAATGGGCCATCTGGTGCGGACCGGCTGCCACCTGCTGCATCATGAACAGGGTCAGTCCCACAAAGCCGAAGCCGTAGCCGAAATATTCCAGTACAATGGCTCCGCCGATGAGCGGGGCACTCTGGGGCTGGAAGATGGCCAGCAGCGTATAGGCCATGAAAGGAAGGTTGAACACGCAGCACAGGGTGAAGAGCACCTTCTTCAACCCCCGGGCCGAGATGTAGTAACCGCCCAACAGCGAGCCCAGCACGAAGGCAGCCGCACCGAAGGTTCCGTAGTAGATACCGATTTCCTGCTCGGTCAGTCCCAAACCGCCGACGTCGCGTCCGGCCTTCAGGAACAAAGGTACGATTTTCATCACAAACCCTTCGGCAAAACGATATAAAATAATGAAACAAATGTAATAGAAAATGTGCTTCTTCGTAAAGAAGTTACGGATGACCGCCCACAGCTCGGTCATGCTCTCGCCGAACGAGGTCACGGTACGGGCGTGCTTGCCCGAAGGCAGCATGCGGGTGTGGTACAAGCCCAGGGCACACATCACACCGCCCAGGATGAGCATGATGATCGTCCACGAATAGAGCACGGCATCGGCTTCGGGACCGCCATAAGCATCCTTCAAGGCACCGGCCAGGTAGACCAACAAGCCCGTGCCCACGATCTTGGCCACGTTGTAGAAGGCACCCTGCCAACCGATGTATTTAGCCTGTTCCTGATCGTTGAGTTCGTCCATGTACACACCGTCGCAAGCCACATCGTGGGTGGCTCCACTAAAGGCTACCACAGCAAAGAGGGCGATGGTGATGGCAAAGAACGAAGGCAGATGCAGGGCCAGGGCAATGAGTCCGAACATCACCCCCGACAGCAATTGGGTAAGCACCACAAAGAATTTCTTGGTGCGATACATTTCAAGCAGGGGGCTCCACAGGGGCTTCAGAGTCCAGGGAAGCATGATGAGCGAAGTCCAGAAGGCAATCTGGGCGTCACTGACCCCCAATCCCTTGTACATGAGCACCGCCACCATATTCAGCACCACAAAGGGAAGTCCCATGCCGAAGTAGGCAGTCGGCACCCACCAGATGGGACTACGACGATGAGAAGCCGCCCCCTGCACAGGCGATGAGGAAGAGGCTGTCTCGTTGGATGAAGTTGTTTTCATGGATAAAAAAGTTTTTAGAAGTTAGTAGTTAGCAGAAAACCGGTACTGTCCCTGGAGGGCCAATACCGGTCTCTTCATGAGAATAATCTTTAACGATGCAAAGGCAGGAACGTCACAGCCTGTCCACCACCGGGAGCCATTGTCACGGTCAGCGTATCGGCAGCCGTCACCTCCTGTTCACCGATGCGGTAGGAAGTGGGATTCGTCTGCCAGTCGGCATCCTCGCCGTCGGCATAGATAACCGCGCGGTAGGTCTCACCTTCTTCCAGGAAGGTCAACGGCACAGTCAGCGTGCGGGCTTCTTCGTTGGTAGTCGCACCCAGGAAGTATTTTTCCTTGGCCTTGCGCACCACGGCGATGAATTCACCCGGTTCACCCTGCAACGCTTCCGACCAGTCGCAATCGGCATCAAAATCGCGGAAGAACTGGAAGGCGGGATGACCTTCGTAGTGTTCAATCATATCGGAAGCCATCTGCAGCGGCGAGTAAAGCACTACCCAATTGGCTATCTGCTTGGCCAGGGTCGTGTTCACACGGCTATTGCCTTGATCCAAATCGTTCCATTTCTGACGATGAGGTAAGTGACGGGTCTTTTCATACAGAATGTCGAAGGTGCCCGGTGTATAGTCCATCGGACCAGCCAACAGACGGGTAAAGGGCAACAATTCGTGATGAGCCGGAGGATTACCTTCGCTCCAAGCATTCCACTCCATGCCGCGGGCTCCCTCGCGGGTCATCATGTTGGGATAAGTACGGCGGATACCGGTATCCTTGATGGGTTCATGGGCATCGATGGTCACCTGGTAGCGGGCTGCAGTCTGTACCACCTTACGGTAATGACGCACATTGAACTGACCGTGATGGTTGTGTCCGCCGGGCAGGCCACCGGCATAGCCCGTCTTCACACTGTGCACCCCGTGGTCGGCATACCACTTGTAGGCCTTGTCGAGCTGACGTTCATAATTCAGGATGTTGCCACCCGTTTCGTGGTGACCGATGATTTCCACGCCCTTTTCTTCGGCATAGCGAACCACTTCCTCCATGTCAAAGTCGGCATACGGTTTCGTATAGTCGAAGGTCTGCATGCCACCCCAGCTTTCCCAACCTTCGTTCCAGCCTTCGTACATCACCGCTTCGATGCCATTGGCAGCGGCAAAGTCGATGTGGCGCTTGGCGTTGGCAGTCGTCGCACCGTGACGGTTGTCCATCTTCCAGGTTTCGACGCCCAAGTGCATACCCCACCAGATGCCCACGTAGCGCATCGGTCGGATCCAACTCAGATCACCCTCCAGGGCACAAGGTTCGTTCAGGTTCAGGATGAGTCCCGAATTGATCAGTCCCACGGCCTTCGGTGCAATCTGTATGGTACGCCACGGTGTCTGGAAGTGGCCACCGGCAAAGCGGGCCTTCACACCGTCGGGCCAGGGAGCCAGTTCGGTCTGGAAAGCCCCGTCGGCCGTCTGCTTCAAGGTCATTTCCGGATAATCGGTCAGTGCCGCCTCGTGAATGCTGGCATAGACCCCATCGGCAGTCTTGAAGGTCATCGGCGTATTGGCATCCTTCACTTCCCGGATGGGCAGGGTGCGGTAAAGCAGTTCGTAGGTTTCGAAGCTGGCCGGAATGGACCACGACGTACCGTCCTGAGCCAGGTGGAAAGCGGTCTGTTCGTTCATCACGAACAAACTGTCGACACCGGGCACCTGGTATTCATATCGGAATCCCAGGCCGTCGTCGAACACGCGGAAGCGCAGCGTCAATTCAGTGCCCGCCGGATTCTGCAGGTTCACCGCCATTTCATTGTAATGATTACGGATCGATTTGTTTTCTCCCCAAGGCTGTGTCCAGACCTCGTTCAAAGAAGTGTGCTGCACGTCCTTCACCTGGAAACCGGACGACAGGTCCACCCCGTCGCGTGCCTCCAAGCCCAAGGCCGAGGGCAAAAGAAACGGCCGGCCATCGACCGACACTGAATATTGCATACTGCCAACTGGATCCAATTGGAAAGCCAATTGGATATGCCCATCGGGTGAAGTCACTTCGGTCGATGGGGAACAAGCGGTCAGAAAAGCCGCTATACAGAACAATACACTGATACAGATTGTCTTCATAGGATTACATTTAATGATTTACAAAGATAAAACAATTCAGAAAAGGGATACACTTAGCCGCCTATTTTTTTTCAAATTTTCGTACCGTCCTCCCCTTCTCCACCCACGTTCACGAATCCCTCCCAGTCCACCTCCCTCCCCACCTTGCTATTTCATCTTGCCGTTTCCAGCCAGCAGATACATACACCCCTCGAACAGCCATGATTCCCGAGGTTCCATGGTTTGACCGGAAAAAGAAAAAGAGAAGTGCCTTGCCGGACAACCGGCGACAAAAAAGCCTTGTCGCAGCGGTGATCCTACTACGACAAGGCTTTTCATCGGTCTGTGCAGCCGTCAAGCTATACAGACGAAAACTGACACCCGCCGATATTCCAGCGGGGCCGGTTTAGAATTCCAGTTCCACCCACTCCGGATTGTGGTCGGACAGCAGTGCGTCGGCCACTTCAGCCGGAACTTCACTGTGCTTCACCTGAATCTGCGGAGTCACGAAGATAAAGTCGATTTTCTCGCATTTTTCGGGAGCGATGCGGGCAAAGTTATGGAAGGTATAATCCACTCCGGTCACCTGTTCGGCTATCTTATGGGCATCCTTCAACACAAAGGCATTGGTCGTCAGGGTACGGTAAGCGTCGCTGGTATCGGTCACGTTGAAGTCACCGGTCAGCACCGCCGGACGGTCGCCCACGATTTCCTTGATCTTGCGGATGATAAGCAAAGCACTTTCGCGACGGGCCACTTCACCCACATGGTCGAAATGCGTATTGACAGCCATAAAGACCTTGCCCGTGGCCTTGTCTTTCAGTTTGGCCCAAGTGGCAATGCGGGTGCAGGCAGCATCCCAACCCATCATTCCGACACTGTCGGGATTCTCAGCCAACCAAAACGTATTGGTATCGAGCACCTCGTACTTGTCCTTCCGGAAGAAGAGCGGTGCATATTCGCCGGCAGTCTTGCCGTCGTCACGGCCCACACCAACCCCTTCATAAGCCGGCAGGGCTGCCTGCAGGTCCTGGAACTGGTTGTGCAGCACTTCCTGCATACCCACAATGTCGAGCTGCTGGTCAAGAATGTACTGACACACGCGGTCGCGACGGAACTTCCAGTTGTTGGCACTGTCTTTCGGGTTGTCATAACGAATGTTGAATGTAGCCCAACGAACGGATGTAGGCTTTTCAGCGGTGCAGCCAAATCCCAAGAGGACAGCTGCCAGGATACATAAAATCTGTTTCATAACGATTAAATTTAAAGTTTTATTCTGTGTCAATAAATGAGGTGCCCCCACGAGGGGGCATACCCGTTGTATACACCGCACAAAGGTAATGAAAAATTAGCGAAAATTGGTCGGTTGCCGCCATTTTCCGGTATCATCCATCGTATCGGCCACGTCCCACCACACCCGCGTACCTTGGTGAACCTGCTGCGGACGGTGAGGATTACGCGCTTCGCTGTTGGGATAACGCAGACGTTTGATGAGTTTGCCCGGCAACACTTCCCCGTTCGACTGGTTCCCTCCCAAGGGAGCTTGCAGATAGCGCGGATAGTCGGTACGACGCACCTCGGCCCAACCTTCATTGCCGTTCGGGAACACAGCCAACCACTTTTGCGTGATGATTTGTTCCAGCTGTTCCTCGCGACTGCCTCCCGCAAAGGCTGCCTTTCCCTGCAGGCCCTGCAAGTAAGTGTCGATCCGGTCGGACGCAATGCCGTAATAGTCCATCGAGGCCCGAATGCCCTGCAGATACAAGTCCTCGGGGCTTTCCCTGACCAACGATGGCCAGCGCAACGCAGCTTCGGCCTTCAGAAAGAGACTCTCGGCATAGCCCACCCACACGATTTCCCGAGCCAGGGTCCACCAATACTCCGGATGACTCGGTTCGGACGTCAACAGACAACGACCCGGTGAATAACGGTTCAAGTAAGAAGCTCCCACGTTGATGTCCCCGTTGCGCACTCCACGATACGGACGGGTAGGATGTTCCAACGGAAACGGACGGGCGGTCAACGAGTCGAAAGGAGTCGGACGGAACCACAGCACCTCACAACGGGGGTCGAGGTTGCACACCGACTCGTCCTCGTTGAACGACGGACCGACCGGCGCTGCAAAACGCCACGACTGATTCTTGTAGGCCCACTCCAACTCTTGGGGGAGCACCACATTGCCCATCCAACTGAACAGCAAGGCAAAGATATTTTCGTTCCCCCCCGGCTGGTACTGACGCTTCGGAAGCTGCCGGAGGTTGTCGGCCGGGCCCTGCATCAGGCCGGCCGGATCGGTCAAGGCAGCCCGAGCCTGTACCTGTGCCCAATCGGGGTCGACATTCGACACACGCAGAGCCAACCGCAGCCGCAACGTGTTGGCCAGACGCAACCAGCGATCGACCTGTCCCCCGTAACATTTGTCGTTCGAACCCAAGTCGTATTGCGGCACGTCCGGCCGATTTTCGGGACGCAGCTGCGTGACAGCCTGCTCGAGCAACTGAAAGATGATGGCGTACACCTCGCGTTGCGACTGATAAGTTACCTGCTCCTGCGGCGGCAAAGCACCTTTCACGTAATATGCTACCGGAATATCACCGTAGGTATCGGTCTGCATGGACAACAGAAAGGCATAGTAGATACGCGTCAGGTAGAAAGCCGTATGATAGAAGTCGCGATTGCAGAAATGAAAGGTCTTGACCAACTGGGCGTATTCGGATACGCTACGGTCGTCGTAGAAATGCTTCCAGCGGACAGCCGACCAGTTATCGGTATAGGCATACGTGGGCGATTGGTCGACAAACTCGCTCACATTGTTCGCCCAGTAACCGGCATAGAGGTCGTGGGTCAGGTTCGTAGTTACCTGGTAATCGTTGTACACCCCCTCGTAGGTGAAATGGGCAAACAGACTGCCTACCGCTCCCTCCATGCTTTTCAAGCTGGCCAAAGCACGGTCGGACAACGTATAGTCCAAGTCAATTCCATCGGGCGACACATGCTCCACCGTCGGGTCGTACACCGGCTCGTAGGGATTCGTATTCAAGGATTCAAAATCGTGGCAGGCGGTCGCCGCCATCAGACAGGCCACGCCACCCAGATATTTCAGCAGTTTCATCATCGGTAGAAAGAGGGAATAGGGTCAAACAGTTAAAAACTCAAATGAACCGACACGCCCCAGGTGCGGGTCGATGGCAAGGAAGCATAATCGATGGCCTGCGAAAACATCGAGGTATCGTATCCCCCCGAAGGAGGAGTACCAGGAGTATGCTTCTGCAGATAACAGAGGTTACGCGCCACCAACGATACCTGAAACGCACGCACGGGAGTCCGCTTCAGCCAAGCCGAAGGGAAAGTATAACCCAACGACAGCTCCTTCCATTGGATAAAAGAAGCATCGTAGATGAAATCCTCGGGCTGCAAGGCTCCGTAATACTCGGAAGCGGAAATAGGAACCGAATTGGCTACCCCAGCTGCGGTGACTCCCGGAAAAACCAACCGGTACTGGTGGTCCTCCCCACGCTCCAATGTGCGTCGGGACAAGCCATTGGCTGTGGCCAACATCTCGGCATACGAGAAAATGTCTCCCCCGAACTTCATGTCGAACAGGCTCGACAAAGTGAAGCCTTTGAAGCGGAGTGTCGGCGTAAGCGACAGGCGCAGTTTCGGTTGCAGATTGCCGATGGGACGATTCACGTAGGTCGCCTCATCGGTAACCGTCATCGGCAGTCCGTTGGCATTGACTTCCACCTCACCTTCCGGTGTACGTTTGTACAGGGTAGTGGCATAGATTTCTCCCAAGGGATGACCGGCACGAGCCCCCACCTTGACCGGGAAATGGGAGTCTCCGTTGAAGAACATATACTGCACCTGTGCCTCGGGAGCCAGGGTAACCACTTTCGATACGTTGTGCGCCAGATTGGCTTGCACCTCGAAATTCCAGTCGGACGTTCGCAGCGGTTGTACAAAGCACATCAGTTCCACCCCTTGATTGGTCACCTTTCCGGCATTCACCCACTGTCCCCCACTCCAGGGAGCGGCGGCAGGCACCTTCATGATTTGGTTTTTGGTCTCACCGTAGTAATAGGTCAGGTCGAACCCGAAGCGGTTGTCCCACAACCGGACATCCAGCCCCGCTTCATAGGATGTCGCAATCTCAGGCTTCAGACGGTCGTTCTTCTTCACATTGTCCTTCGAAGGGACCAGGACTCCCTCGTCGAAACGGAAAGAATACGTGTTCTGCAACTGATAAGGGTCGGTATCCTTTCCTACCTGGGCAGCCGACAAACGAACCTTGGCCCAAGTGACCCACTCAGGCAGCGGACGATGGATGGAACGAAAGAAATCCGACAGCATCCAACTCACACTCACCGACGGATAAAAGAAGGCATTGTGCCCCTGGGGAAGCGTGGATGACCAGTCGTTCCGGGCAGTCACATCCAATGCCCAACAGTCCTTCCAGGTCAACTGTACCGCTCCAAACACCGAATTCATGGCCCGCTTGTAGCCCCGCTCGTGACCTGTCCGCAATTGGTGAGCCGCATTGAGTATCCAATTTCCTTTGTCCAACAGATTGCCTACCCCCACACCCAAATTCTCGGAGCGTTGGAACATAAAGTTAGCCCCCACGTGAAAGCCCAAACGGAAATCACCCGTCCATGCCGGATTCCCCGACAGGATGACTTCGGCATTCGACTCGAAGAAATTCTCCTCGCTACGGTCCATACTGTCGTTCGTAATCTCGGTAACATGACTCTCACCTTGGATGCCATCCCCTGCATTGGTCAGTTCCACCCGCGTATGGTAATAATCGAAAGCATACTTGCCGCTCAACTGCAGCCAGTCGGTCCAATTCAGCTTCAAGCTATAATAGCCGAAAGCACGCCAGCGTTCATCCGAGTTGCCGTGCTGATGCAAGATATAATAAGGATTGCGGATGCTCGCCGTCGGCCCCGTCCAGTTGACGTGCACATGCGTTGCATCGGCATACTGCTGCAAATCTTCCAGGCGGACATTGTTCGGAATGCGCATCAACTGCGAGACCGCACCATAATCGCCATACAACGGACGATTCCGGGTCTGGGTGCGCGACAAGGCTACCTTACCCTCCATCGACAACCATCGGTTCAAGGTCGTCCCGGCATGCAGGTCAACATTCACCCGGTTCTGTTCCTCCTTCGGGAAAATGCCGGTTTGGCCGGTATAGCCGAAAGACGAACGAAAATGCGAATGCTGCGTGGCACTGCTGAGCGAGAGTGCATGACCTTGCGAAAATCCGGTCCGGAAATAATCTTTCAGTTTGTTGCCGTATGCTACAAAAGGAAGCGTCTGCCCATTCCAGGCAGGCTGCAGACTTCCATCCAGCACCGGTCCCCAACTGCCATTGTCCGTCTTGTCGTACACCGCCGTACACTGATGCTTCGTATCGATATGTCCCTGTCCGTACCGGCGCTGCTGTTCCAAAGTCTCGGCAATGCGCGTCCAGGTCATCGTGGCGTCATACTGCACCCCCCAACCCGCATTGCCCCGTCCCTTTTTGGTCGTAATCAGGATAACGCCATTGCCTGCCCGCGAGCCATAGAGGGCAGCTGCGTTCGGTCCTTTCAGCACCGAGATGCTTTCGATGTCATTCGGATTGAGGTCCATCGAGGCACTGCCGCGGTCGATACCTTCGTACCGGGAAGCCCCGGAAATACTCTGGTCGTTGTAGGGTACCCCATCGACCACCCACAAAGGCTGGTCATTGTCGGCCAAAGACGAATACCCCCGAACAAGCATTTTGGCAGAGCCCGCCAAGCCGGTCGCCGAAAGGTTCAGCTCCAGCCCTGCCACCTTACCTTGCAACGCAGCGGCCACCGAGGGGTCGCCCGTAACATTCAGTTCCGTGCCTTTCAACTCCTGGATGGCATAACCCAGCAAACGCTTCTGACGGGGAATGCCCAAAGCCGTCACCACGACTTCATCCATCAGTTGTGCATCTTCTTCCAATTGCACATCCATCCGGGTACGCCCCTGCGAAGGCACCGTGAGCGTCCGATACCCCACGTACGAAAACACCAATGCCGGCTGTCCCGTCAAAGGCAGAGAGTAACGACCTTCCCAATCGGTCACCGTTCCTTGAGCCAATGCCCCTTCCACCTGGACATTCACCCCCACCAAAGGTTCCCCGGCCACATCGGTCACCGTACCGGTCAGTACCCGCTCCCGGGAACGGGCCTCGGATTCCACCGCTGTCGGCACAGAAACAAGAGGAGCTGAGAGGTACACCACTTCCTCCTCCACCTGATAGGTGATGCCCGTTCCTTTCAGCACAGCATCCAGCACCGTCTGTAGGGAAGCCCCTTGAAATGCCACCGTCTGCACCGGCAGTTCGGCCAAGCGGTCTTCGTAAAAGAACTGGTAATCGGTCTGCGATTGGATGCGTTCGATGACAGCCCCCAACGTAGTCTTAGAGGAAGAAAGCACAATCTGTGCCGAGAGGTGCTGCAATCCGGCAACCCCTCCCCACAGCCAGCAAAAAAGTCCCAAGCATCGGAAAATATAGTGTCCCAAAGAGTCTTTCATGTTCGATAAGCGTTAGTACCCCCAACCGAACAGCCGGTGTGCCTGTCATTCGTGCAGATATGCACAACGGCCTTCGGTTACGTTCCGGCAAAAGTAATGAAAAAAGAGCAAGGAAGTCGAACCCGCAGGCCGAATTAACTGAAAAAGAAGAGCAGAAAATTCACACAAAGAAAGGGAAGCCGCTTGCTCTCGTCCGAGGACTCACCTCTTCAGAGGAAGCAGACTTCCCTTTCTGATTGATTATACACATTTAAAACTATTACTTCTTCGCTGCAGCAGCCTCATCCTTCGAGAAGGAATACGGAAGGTCGCTATCCTGCGTACCGCGCTGCAAATTGGGGCGGTCGCTCATGCGGAAGTCGAGGGTACCTCCCTGCAACAGGTCGGCATGCTTCACAAAGTTCTTGGTATAGACTTCGCCGTTGAAACGCAGCTCGTCGACATAACGGTTGGCATCGCTGTTGGCCGGAGCGGCAATCACCAGGTTCTTTCCGTTTTCGAAGTGCAGTGTGGCCTTCTGGAACAGCGGAGCCCCCAGGATGTATTCGTCGGTACCCGGACAAACGGGATAGAAGCCCAAGGCCGAGAAGACGTACCAAGCCGAAGTCTGACCGTTGTCTTCGTCACCACAATAGCCGTCGGGCGTCGCACTGTACATCCGGTTCATCACTTCACGCAACCAATACTGCGCCTTCCAAGGCTGACCGGCATAGTCGTACAGATAAATCATGTGCTGGATGGGCTGGTTGCCGTGTGCGTAATTACCCATGTTCATCACCGTCATCTCGCGAATTTCGTGAATTACCTGACCATAGTAGCTGTCGTCGAAAATAGGCGGAACTGCAAATACCGAGTCGAGCATGTTCACAAAGACTTCCTTGCCTCCCATCAGGTCGATGAGTCCTTGCGGATCGTGGAATACCGACCATGAATAATGCCAGCTGTTGCCTTCGGTAAAGTCACCGCCCCACTTCAGCGGTGAGAACTTCGGTGCGAACTCACCATTAGCCTGCTTGCCACGCATCAGTTTGCTCTCGGCATCAAACAGGTTACGGTAGTTCAAAGCCCGCTGAGCAAAGCGCTTGATTTCCTTCTTCGGACGATTCAGTTCCTTGGCCATCTGATAGATACACCAGTCATTGTATGCATATTCCAAGGTACGGGCCGCATTTTCGTGAATCTTCACGTCGCAAGGCACATAACCCAACTTGTTGTAATACTCAAAGCCCAAACGACCGGTCGACGGCACTTCAGGATGTACCGCTTCGGTACCATGCAACAGACCTTCATACAAGGCTTCCACATCGGCTACCTTCACACCCTTCAAGTAAGCATCCGCCAAGACCGAAGCCGAATTGTTGCCCACCATACAGCCACGATGACCCGGGCTAGCCCATTCGGGGAAGAAACCGCTTTCCTTATACGTATTGATCAAACCTTCCTGGATTTCCAGGTTTACCGATGGGTACATCAGGTTCAGGAACGGGAACAGACAACGGAAAGTATCCCAGAAACCGGTGTCGGTGTACATATAACCCGGCAACACTTCACCGTTGTACGGGCTGTAGTGAACCGGCTGTCCATTGGCATCCAGTTCATAGAACTTGCGCGGGAACAACAACGAACGATACAGACAAGAATAGAACGTACGGTACTGATCCAAATCGCCGCCTTCCACTTCAATCTTACCCAAAGCTTCGTTCCAAGCCTGCTTACCTTTTTCCACCAGCACATCGAAGCTATCGTTTCCCAGCTCCTTCAGGTTCTGCAGCGCCTGCTCGGGACTGATGAACGACGAAGCGACCCGGGCATGCACCACTTCTCCCTTACGAGTCTGGAAACCGATAACCGCTCCGGTGTGGAAATTGGTCTGTGTCAACTGGCCCTCCTTCAGGGTGACAGGCACACTGCCATCGGGCTTCTCAGGCTGGACATCGTTCGAGAACGTAGCCGTATAGGTAAACGGCTTGTCGAATTCCACCACGAAATAATTCTTGAAATTGGCTGGCACACCACCGCTGTTGCGAGTCGTATAGCCCATAATCTTGTTTTCTCCCGGAATCACCTGGATGGACGAACCACGATCAAAAGCATCGATGACCACATACGAATCATTTTCCGGGAAAGTGAAGCGGAACAGAGCAGCGCGTTCGGTAGGCACCAGTTCGGTCACCACATCGTGTTCAGCCAAATAAACTTTATAGTAATAAGGACGAGCCACCTCAGCCTTGTGTGAAAACCAACTGGCTCGCTTGTCTTCCTGAAACTCAGGTTTACCGGTCACCGGCATCAGCGAGAACTGACCGTAGTCATTGATCCACGGACTGGGCTGGTGAGTCTGTTTGAACCCCCGGATTTTGTTGGATGTGTAGACGTATTGCCAACCATCTCCCATCTTACCGGTCTGCGGAGTCCAGAAATTCATCCCCCAAGGACGGGCAATGGCCGGATAGGTATTTCCCGTAGAAAGGGCATAGGACGACTGAGAGCCTACCAAAGGACTCACGTAATCCGCGTAATCTTTCGCTTGCACCCAAAGCGTTGCGCACAGAACAAGCACTGATAAAAGAATCTTCTTCATGATCTATTTATTAAGGTTTGTAATTCCAATTTCATTAGGGATGTTGGGCAGATCCCCATGAGGTCGGTTCGGCACTCATGGTAATCTCCATTGTTCCACCCTTGACCAGGTCCTCGTGAGTAAAGAACGGAACTTCCAACGGTTGTCCGTTCAGTTTCACGCCGGCAATGTATTTGTTGGTCTTCGAATTGTTCACTGTCCGGATGACGAAAGTCTGACCATTCGGCAACTTCACGGTAGCTTCCTCCAACAGCGGGCGACCGATGGAATACACCGGTTTACCCGGACACACCTGGTAGAAGCCCATGGCATTCAAAATATACCAAGCCGACATCTGACCACAGTCTTCGTTGCCCGACAGGCCATCGGGAGCATTAAAATACTGATGCTGCAGTACACTGTCCACCAGTTCCTGCGTCTTCCACGGGCGGTTCACATAGTTGTAAAGATGCGTTACGTGATGACTCGGTTCATTGCCATGAGCATATTGACCAATCAAGCCCGATATGTCGGCTGAAACCTCTTCACCCGTCATCTCAGAAGAAGCCGAGAACAGCGAATCCAGTTTATCGACAAATGCCTGTTCACCGCCCAGCAACGCTACCAGCCCCTCGACATCGTGCGGCACAAACCAACTCCACTGGTAAGCATTGCCCTCACAATAGTCATCTGCACGGTGATTGGAACGGCGCGGGTCGAACGGTGTACGCCAACGGCCCTGGCTGTCCTTACCCCGCATGAAGCGAGTTTCAGGGTCGAAGTAAGCTTGGTAACCTTTTGCATAACGCTGGTAACGGGCCGCCCGAGCTGTATCACCCAAAGCCTCGGCCAGTACAGCAATGCACCAATCGTCGTAAGCATATTCCAACGCCTTGGCCACCGACTCATTGTCCTTGTCACAGGGAGCATAACCCAACTTTTCCTTGTAGTCACGTGACACCGGCATGATGTACGGGTACAGCCACTTGGGCACCACCGGTGCTATGCCAGTCGTATCGTATTCGGCTGCCCGCAGACAAGCCCGGTAAGCTTCCTCCACATCGAAGTTGCGATATCCCTTCGTGTACGAATCAGCCACCAGCGAGGCAATGTGGTAACCAATCATACAGCCGGTATAGTTGGCCACACAATCCCACTTGGGAACCAGTCCACCCTCCTGTCCCTTCCGAAGCAAGGCACGGATATAAGCCTCGTTCTGATGCGGGTCGATGATGCTCATCAACGGATGCAAGGCACGGAAGGTATCCCACAACGAAAAGATGGTGTACATCGGTTCGTCGGTAGAACCTTGATGGATCTGCAAATCCATGCCCAAGTACCGGCCATCTACATCCATGAAAAGATTCGGACTGAAATGAGCATGATACAAAGCCGTGTAGAAAATGGTCCGCTGGTCGGCATCCGACGTACGGATATCAATTTTCTTCAGACAGTCATTCCATTTCTGTTTAGCGGCCGAGCGTGTACCTTCAAAATCCCACGCCGGCATTTCAGCCTGCAGATTCCGGGCTGCCCCTTCGGCATCAACCGACGAAACAGCGGCCTTCACCAAAACCTGTTCGCCTTCGGTCGTGGCAAAGCGAAGCACCAACTTGCAGCGCGGTTCCTGCTTGGCACCTGCCTGCACGGTATCGCGCACCACCTGGTAAGTAAAAGGCTTCGAGAACTCGGCGTGGAAATACAAGTCCTGACGATAAGCCCACCACACGTTGCGCTTATAAGCCCGAACAGCTGTATCGCCCAACACCTCAACTTCCATGCGCTGGTTGGTCTGCTCCTGGATGGCATAATCCAAATCGAGGATAAAGCCTGCCGCATCGCTGGCAGGGAAAGTATATCGATGCAAAGCCGTACGTTCGGTCGCTGTCAGTTCAGCCTTCACCCCGTAACGGTCGAGGAACACGGAGTAATACCCAGGTTCGGCCTGTTCACGGGCATGTGAAAAGGGAGAAGCATAGGCACAATGATTCTGATCTTCCTTCTCGCCGACATAAGCCAGGGAAGGTTCTCCCACAATCGGCATTAACAGGAAATCGCCAAAGTCGGCACAACCCGTACCGCTCAAGCGCGTATGGGCAAAGCCATTGAGCAACGAATCGGCATAATAATAACCGGAACAAGCATCCCATCCGTGAATACGCGTATCCGGACCCGGCTGAATCATGCCATGAGGCACCATCGCGCCGGGATGCGTATGACCATGGCCACCGGTCCCAATAAAGGAATTGACATACTGGGTGTAATCGGCTACCTCGGAAGTTCCCGACGTACAAGCCGTACAGCCCCATACGGTCAATAGCAAGCCGCCTAAGATTGAATTGATTTTCATGGTATCTGTTTTTCTATTTAATAGGTTTTGTTGGAAAGATATATCTTATTGTCTTTTTTCTGGTAATCGAACGGAATGGCGTGTTGCAACGCTTTCAATACGGCTTCCACATCGTCTTTCTTCTTGAGAACACCTGAATAAGTACGTAGGGTGTCCACCTCTGCCGAGAAGACAAACTGTACCTGGTAACACTTTTCCAAAAGTGCAGCAATGCGGGGCAACGTGTATTGCTTGAACGGAATAGGCTCGTTGCGCCACCAGATTTCCAAAGCCGGATCGACCTGCTGCACCTGAATGCGACCAGTGGTGGAGTGAACCACAGCCTGCTGCCCCGGTGCCAACGTGCGACGCTCCTGATTGCCCTGATTGCGCACCTCCACCTTCCCCTCCATCAAGGTTGTTTCAGCCCATAGACTGTCGGACCAACAACGGACCTGGAAAGAAGTGCCCAACACACAAACCTGAAGAGCGGAAGTTTCCACCCTGAAAGGCCGTTCAGCTTGATGAACCACTTCGAAATATGCCTCCCCTTCCAAACGGACCGGTCGAGCCTTTCCTTCAAAAGTGCGAGGATAATGCAAGACTGACGATTCATTCAGCCATACCCGGGTACCGTCAGGCAACGTCAATTCGTGCACTTCTCCTGGAGCGGCCGTTGCCACCAACCATTCTTCCGGAGTACTCCGGAACCAATAGGCCAAGCCGACTGCCAATACAGCAAGGACCGCCCACACAGCCGCATAACGCGACCAAACGGCCAACCTGAACATCCGGGGCTTCCGGGACTCTTCCTGCTTCAACCGTTGAAGCAAGCGTTGTTCAGCCAAAGCGACCCGTTCGGGATCCTCCAAAGGAATTCTCCGTGCCCGATACAACTCCTCCAGTTGAAAGAGTTCGGCCGCGTGGGCTTCCGACTCCTTCAGCCAGGCATGAAGCACGACAAAATCCTCGTCCGTACAACGACCCTCCAAATAGCGGATGACAATGTCTTCTCTCAGTGTACTCATTCGTGAACTTATTCTTCTAAAAAACAATCCAGTTGCACCAAACACTTAGTGCTTTCGCCACAAAAAGCGCCCACAACAGCATCCAATGTTTCAATCGCTCACGCAAGAACTTCAATGCTTGGTACATATGAGCCTCGACCGTACGCAACGAGATGCCCAAAGCCTCGGCTATTTCCTTGTTCTTCATACCTTGCAGATAACTCAGGCAAAAGACTTCCCGACGTTTCTCGGGAAGTTCCTGAATTGCCTGTTGAATTTCGTTGCGCAATTCCTGGCTCTCCAACCGCTGCAGCACTTCCGAGTGTTCGGGTTGGTAGTACCGCAGTTTACATTCATACACTTGGAGCATGGCCGCGCTATAGTTGTTTGCTACCGCCTGGTGCTTCAACCAGTTCATCGCCTTGGAATGGACCGAGCGGTACAGGAACGCCAGAATCTGATCGCCCATGACTATTGTATCGCGTCGCCGCCACAATTCGACAAAGACGTCCTGCACCACGTCCTCGGCTTCTTCATCACCGACCAGACGGGCTGCATAATTCAGCAGTTTCATGTAATGCTGCCGAAAGACATCTTGAAAAGTGGCATCCAACGCTTCACTCATGGCTTATCACCTTTTAGTATAGATTGTTCATTCAACGGTACCACACCGGTCCTGGCTCGGGTCCCATCTCAAATTCCACCGTCGCCCCATCCATCAACTGTTTGTGGGTAAGGAAACTCTTGTCATACGGTTCACCATTGACCTTGACCGACTGTACATAAATGTTCTGACGGCTGACCTGCGGAGCCAACACGGTAAAGGTTTTGCCGTTCTCCAACTGAAGACGCATTTCCGGGAAGAGCGGTGTACCGATTTCATATTCCCCACTGATTGGATCCACCGGATAGAAGCCCATCGCACTGAACACGTACCAAGCCGACATCTGTCCACAATCCTCATTGCCACACAAACCGGCCGGTGCATTGAAGTACAGGTCATGCATCACCTGGGCCGCATACTTCTGCGCTTTCCACGGCTGACGCACCTTGTTGTACAGATAGATGACATGATGGCTCGGCTCGTTGCCGTGTGCATACTGACCAATCATACCGGTACTGAACAATGGCAAATCTTCGTTATTGGAAGGGATATAGGTAAACATACTATCCAATTTTTCAGTAAAGCGTTCCTGACCACCCGACAATGCGATCAATCCCTTGATATCCTGCTGCACCGACCAGAAATAATGCCAGCCATTGCTCTCGCAGATGTGCGGAGTGTAAGCATCGGGGGTAAAGTTCGGTTGGAACACTCCCTTGTCATCCAGCGGCTGCATGAAGCCTGTAGCCGGATTATACACGTTGCGGTAGTTCTGTGAACGCTTGTAAAATTCCTCAGCCAATGAAGTCTTGCCCATTTTGCGAGCCATTTCAGCAATACAGTAATCGTCGTACGCATATTCCAGCGTCTTGGACAAAGACCAGTTCTCGGCATTGTATTCATCCTTCAAGGTATAAGGAATATAACCCAACTTCTTGTACTGACCAATGCCCCGATAGTCGTCCAAATTCGCTGTAGCCACACAAGCTTCGAGCGCTTTCTCTGCATCAAAGTCACCGATCCCTTTCAGGTAGGCATCCACAATGACAGGCACGGCATGGTAACCAATCATCATGTCAGTCTCACTGCCCCAGAAATTCCAAACCGGCAGTCGGCCGTTCTGTTCAAAGAACGCCAGGAACGATTTCACCATATCGTTCACCCGAGCTGTTTGGGTATAGGTGAGCAGCGGATGGGCAGCACGGAACGTATCCCACAAGGAGAACGTACTGTAATTCACCCAACCATCCGTATGATGCACCTGCTTGTCGGGACCGTAATAGGCTCCGTCCACATCACTATAAATGGTCGGTGCAATCATGGTATGATACAAAGCCGTATAGAAGTTGACCAGGTCGTCGTGATTGTCCCCCTTCACCTGCAGTTTAGCCAACTGGCGGTTCCAGTTCTGCTGTGCTTCGGAACGATAACGATCGAAGTCATTGTGCGGAGCTTCGGCAGCCAAATTCTGAGCAGCCCCCTCCATGCTGACTCCTGAAAGAGCCGTACGTACCACCAGCTGTTCACCGGCTGTCGTCGGGAAATCGAAGCGGGCCACATACGAGGTACCCACCTGCTTGCCCTTCAACTGCACCTCGGCAGAATCCACCTCAACCTTAGCAAAAGGCTTGGAAAAGACAGTCCGGAAATACACCCGTTGTCCACGTGCCCAACCTTCCGAGAAACGATAGCCTTGCACCGTACAGGAGTCCACGACCTCGAGGTGCGAGTCCATTGTAAAGTCCCAGTTCATAGCCTTGCGCAGATTCAGGAAAACAGCCGATTCCGCTTGCGGGAACGTATAGCGCTGGATACCGCAACGTTCCGTGGCCGTCAGTTCCACATCAATGTCGTAATCCTGCAATTTCACCCGGTAATAGCCAGCCGAAGCTTCCTCGTCGGCATGCGAGAACTTCGAATGGATACCCAATGGTGCTTCCGATTCGTGGTAAGGCAAAGTCACCGGCAGGAAAGAAATATCATAGAGGTCACCGGCACCGGTACCCGACAAATGGGTGTGACTGAATCCGGCAATCGTACTGTCGGGATAAAAGTAACCGGCAATGCGGTCCCAACCCGGCAAGCCATTGTCCGGGCTCAACTGCACCATTCCAAACGGAGCTTGGGCGCCCGGATACGTATTGCCCGTAAAATCGGTACCAATGAAAGGATTCACCCATTGGGTGTAGTCTGTCGACGGTGCTGTTGGTTTATTGGATACGCAAGCACCCAGTGCCAGCGAAAAAGCGCAACATGCGAAAACGAGTGTCTTCATACTCATAAGGTTTTTTCTTTTTAGTTGATTGATAGCACAAAAATACATATTATCTATAAACAGAAACCACTAAAGGAGATAAAACACTTACTTATGCTCCTTTATTGGGGAGATTCAAGTAGTACAATAAAGCCTGACGCACCTGCTCGTCGGCAGTCACCACCAGGTATTCCTTCCCTTGACGGCCATACAGATACACATACTTCCGATACAGGGCCACTCCCCGAATTTCCTGCCAATCTACCTGTTCTTTCCGGCCGGACCGGTCAAATAGAATTCCATCCGGCGTCAGTTCCACCCACGTATGTCCGGCCATCCGCTTCCGGTACAATTGGTTCAGACGGATAGGCAAGGCCACCAACATATAGAAAAGACACAGGAACCAGATAAGTAAGGGAATAAAGAGACCGTGCCGTTCGGGCATTACATAATAACCTACACACAACGACAAGGCGGCATAAAGAGCCAGCAGCAACGAAAAACTGAAATGATGCACATCCCACAGTTTGTACATGGCATACTGCTTCAAACTCAGCGTATATTCACACACCACCGTACCGGGTGCCCGTTTCAAACGGCTCGGCGGGATACAAAAGAAACGCAACAACTGCACCCCCCGTTTCACACCATAGGCAAACAGCAAAAGCAGCACACCCAAATTCACCCACGTCCAGACACGCAACTCGGGCTGTCCTTCCAAATACTGGGGATTGTTTCTCATGAAAACAGCGGCTGCTCCCACAATCAGCCATAATACACTCGCCACGACGGTCAAAATCCATCCTTTGATACGCATGATAGTCCTCCTTTCTCCTCTCATCAAATTTCATCGGAAGTGATGATGAGTAACAAAGATAGAAGATTCAAAGATAAAATCAAACAAAGAAACCCAATTTGTTAGGAAGTTAGAAGTTTTTCGTATATTTGCCGCCCATACATTTCAATGTAAATCCAGAATCCGAAAGTACAGCATCCATGAAAAAAAGTGATATCATCTTTCTCTTGTTGATTGCAGCCCTTTTCCTTCCCTTCGTTGTCAGCGATTCCTTTTATGCCGCTTACCAATCGTTCAACACGAACCATGGCATGGTGATGAGTTTCGTCAAGTTTGGAATCCTCGCCACCTTGGGTGAAATGCTCGGACTGCGTCTCGGTACGGGTGTGTACAGCACCCCCACCTTCGGACTGCTTCCCCGCATGGTCATCTGGGGCCTCCTGGGCATGGGCATCAACATGGCTATGATTATCTTTTCGAAAGGAACTCCACTGTTTCTGGAATACATGGGAATGACCGATGCCAGTGCACTGATGAGCGGAGGATTCTGTCTGAGCAAAGTGGGGGTTGCCCTGTCCATCTCGGTAGCCATGAACACCCTCTTTGCCCCCGTCTTCATGACCCTGCACAAGATTACCGACACCCACATTGCCCAATGCGGCGGTTCGGTAAAGGCACTGTTCACTCCCATCCCGATGACCTCCATCATCACCCACCTGAACTGGGATGTTCTGTGGAACTTTGTTTTCAAAAAGACCATTCCTCTGTTCTGGTATCCGGCCCACACCCTCACCTTCCTGCTCCCCGCCGACATGCGCGTACTGTTTGCCGCTTTGCTAGGCGTGGTGCTCGGTGTCCTATTGGCCATTAAAAAGAAATAAACGTACCACTATCAGACCGATACTACAACATGGAACAACAACAGACCTCTTATCTGGAACGGGAACGCACTGACCTGCGTGAACCTCGCCGATACAAAGTGACCCTCTTCAACGACGACTTCACCACCATGGAGTTTGTGGTCCATATTCTGACCACCATCTTCTTCAAATCGGCTACCGAAGCCGAAACGCTGATGCTGCAAGTGCACCGCCAAAAATCGGCCGTCGTAGGAATTTATGCCTATGATGTAGCCCAATCCAAAACAAACAAAGCCATCCGTCTGGCCCGCCAGTCTGGCTTCCCCCTGCGAATCACCGTTACACCGGAAGATGTCTGATTGCTGACAACATCTCCTTTCCCCGATTTTCCTCACACAGCCGATGCTTCCTCCTTCGCGAACCATCGGCCATCAATTCGATTCAACCTATGGAAATACCTCATACTTCATCCGTCAACCTGGCCTTCGCCAAAGCCCAACAGCTGGCCACCGATGCACGGCACGAATTCATTACCCCCGAACATCTGCTGCTGGCCTGCCTGCAACAGGTGGCTTTCCAGGAAGCCATGCTCGACTGCTACCTGATGACCGACCCTCTGGAACAGGAACTCACCGATTACCTGCAGCACCAACTGGAACACCTGCCCGATACCCTCGAATACCAACTGGAACTCTCGGCCCAAATGCAAGAACTGTTGCAAAAGGCCTATCTGGAAGTCCATTACTCCAGTGCCGAACAACTCAATATCCCTCACCTTATCTCCAGTCTGATGGACCTGAAAGAGTCTTGGGCCAGCTATCTGCTCAAGAAGGCCATCGGCAGCGAAGAGTTGGAAGCCGAATTCATCGGCATGCTCACGACTTATTATGAAGATGATGAAGACAACGAGTCGGATGAATCGACTTCCGACAACGAGGGAGAAGACGGAGAAGAAGACACCGCTCCGGACGAAAACCGCGAACCCTGGCGACGCTTCGTGACCTGCCTGAACGACGAGCTGGCTCGCCACAACCCGCTGATTGGCCGCGAAGCCGAACTGGAACGTACCATCCAGGTACTCTGCCGAAAGGAAAAGAACAACCCCCTGCATGTGGGGGAACCCGGTGTAGGAAAGACCTCACTGGCCTACGGACTCGCTGCCCGCATCGAGGCGGGCGAGGTGCCCGAACGCCTGCAGGGATTCCGCATCTATGAGCTCGATCTGGGCAACCTGATTGCCGGTACCCAATACCGCGGCGAATTCGAGAAACGTCTGAAAACCATCATGGAGGGCATCCGCCAGGAAGGCCGCGCCATTGTCTACATCGACGAAATCCACAACCTGGTGGGCGCCGGTCAGGCCGGCGAAGGCTCGATGGATGCCTCGAACCTGCTCAAGCCTTACCTGGAAGGAGGCGATATCCGCTTCATCGGTTCCACCACCTACCAGGAATACAACCGCTACTTCGCCCGCAGCCGGGGCATGGTGCGCCGCTTCCAGCAGATTGACGTGCCCGAACCGAGCATCGACGAAACCATCCGCATCCTCGAGGGATTGAAACCGGGCTACGAGGCCTACCACGGCGTGGTGTACGAGGAAGGGGTCATCCCCTTTGCCGTGAAAGCCAGCGCCCGCTACCTGAACGACCGCTTCCTGCCCGACAAGGCCATCGATCTGATGGACGAAGCGGGCGCTTACCGCGAGACACATCCTACCGACCAAGAGAAGCAGACCGTGGACAAGGCCTTGATGACCGACATCCTGGCCCGCCTCTGCCAAGTGAACCTGCTGGCCATGCAAGAGGACGAAGAAGCACCCTCGCTGGAAACCCTCGAGGACCGCATCCGACAGCAAATCTACGGACAGGACGAAGCGGTGCGCCAGGTGGTGGAAGCCGTACAACTGGCCAAAGCCGGACTGCTGGACGAACAGAAGCCTCTGGGAAGCCTGCTCTTCGTGGGACCGACCGGCGTGGGCAAGACCGAAATCGCCAAAGTGCTGGCTGCCGAACTGGGCATCGCCCTGCAACGCTTCGACATGAGCGAATACACCGAGAAACATACCGTGGCCAAACTCATCGGTTCGCCGGCTGGCTATGTGGGTTACGAGGACGGCGGACTGCTGACCGACGCCATCCGCAAGACACCTCACTGCGTGCTTCTGCTCGATGAAATCGAAAAGGCTCACCCCGACGTGTTCAACATCCTGCTGCAGGTGATGGACTACGGCGTGCTGACCGACAACAAAGGCCGGAAAGCCGACTGCCGCCACTTGATTCTCATCCTCACCTCGAATGCCGGTGCCCAGTATGCCCACCAAGCCTCGGTAGGCTTCGGCCGCACCGTGAGTGCCGGCGATGCCATGCTGAAACAAGTCAAGAAGACCTTCAAGCCCGAATTTCTGAACCGCCTGTCGGCCACGGTGGTCTTCCATGACATGGACTACGCCATGGCTACCCGCATCCTGGACAAGAAGCTGCGACAGCTGCAGGAAAAGCTGACGGCCCGCCAAGTCACCCTGACCCTCGACCCGCCGGCCCACGACTACCTGCTGAAGCTGGGCTTCACCCCCGAATACGGGGCCCGCGAGATGGACCGCGTCATCGCTGCCCAACTGAAACCCCTGCTCATGCGTGAAATCCTGTTCGGCAGCCTGAAGGAAGGTGGTAGTGTACACGCCTGCTTCGAGGATGGCAAACTGGTGCTGAAAAAAACATTGAAAACGGAAACAGATTGATAAAAAGAAGATGGTCTATTTACTGAACGAACAACTCGTATTCCCCGACCCCTATGGCGGCGACCCCGACGGATTGCTGGCTGTAGGCGGCGACCTTTCCATCGACCGCCTGCTGCTGGCCTACTCCTACGGCATCTTTCCCTGGTATGCCTTCCGAAACAAACAAATCCAATGGTGGTGCCCGTTGGACCGTTTCGTCATCTTCCCCGACGAAATCCATATCTCCCACTCCATGCGCAACCTGATGCACAAAGGGAAATACGAAGTCAGCCTCAACCGCGACTTCGCCGGCGTCATCCAAGGCTGCAGCGAACAGCGCATCGACCTGGAAGGAGCTTGGCTAGGGCCCGAAATGATAGAAGCCTACACCCAGCTGCACGAACAAGGCTTTGCCGCCAGTGTCGAGGTATGGGAAGGCGAACAACTGGTCGGCGGACTCTATGGTGTCACCATCGGCCGCTGCTTCTTCGGCGAGAGCATGTTCTCGCGCGTACCCAGCGCCTCCAAGCTGGCCCTGATTTTTCTGGCCAAGCTCATGCAAGCCCGCGGCGGAACCCTGATCGATTGCCAGTTCGAAACCGCCCACCTGAAATCGATGGGAGGACGGTATATCGACTACAAAACCTACCTGCAGTATGTACAAGATACTGACAGATAAAG